>Ga0070679_100000126_pt1 | contig 61205 bp, 46 predicted proteins | sample KBSC63BmetaG_FD_65652 | JGI IMG/M metagenome (GOLD analysis project Ga0070679, IMG submission 65652) | Corn rhizosphere microbial communities from Kellogg Biological Station, Michigan, USA - KBS C6-3B metaG | ecosystem: Host-associated > Plants > Roots > Rhizosphere | place: USA: Michigan... | reverse complement strand
CAACGATGTCGGTGGGCAGCCCGGCTTCCGCTCGGGTCAGGGGGCGCAGTTGGGCGAGGGCAATGCCGACCAGGACGATGAGGCCGCCGACAACCTGCAGCGGCGTCAGCACCTCGCCGATCAGCACCCAGGCGAGGACGGCGCCCACGAGCACCTCCGCCGTACCGAGCACGCTGGCCGTCGGGGATGCCAGATAGCGCAAGGCCGCCACCTCGGAAACCGCCGGCATCGCGGTGGAGAGCACCCCGATGATCAGCACGATCAGCCATACGGGCTGGGAGAACGGGTGCAGGCCGCCCGCCTCGGTGAGGCGGTCGAACGGGAACGTCCACGGCGGCCGGATGACGGCGAACATCACGGCGGCCGACACCGACCCCCAGGTCACCAGGCCGACTGGATCGATCTCCGACAGTCCTCGCTCGGCGAACAGGTAGAAGCAGGTGAGGCACAACGCCGTGGCTGCGGCGGCCGCGATACCGACCGCGTTCAGTCCGCCGCCGCTGTCCCACACCTTGCCGACAAACACGAGACCGGCCAGGACGAGAGCCGCTCCGACCCACGTCAGGGCCGGCAGGCGGGTGCCGCGGACGAAGCGAGCCCACAACGCCACCCAGACTGGAGCGGTGAACTGAACGAGCAGGGCGATGCCGATGGGAATCCGGGAGATCGCCTCGAAGTAGAGGGTTTGCAGCAGCAGGTATGACGTGATGCCGTACAGCATCAGCATCGGCAGCTGGCGCGGCCGGATCCGAAGCCTGGCCGGGCAGCACAGGAGCACGAAGAGCAGGAGCACCGCCGCCGACACGGACTGGCGAAGCTGCGAGAGCTCCAGCGGCGAGAACCCCGCGGCCAGAACGGACTCCGACAACGGCCCGCTGGTGCCGAATCCCGTGGCACCGAGGAATGCCAGTACGATACCGATCCGGCGCCCGCGTACGGCTGTCGGTTCGGATCCTCGGACAGCTGGGATCGTCATTTGGTCAGTCAAGTTGCCGTACCCTCCACGCGGAGCAATGTGTTGCCTCGGTTCACCATCGACGAACCTCGCCGAAGAAATCCGGGATACGGTGCAGGCGATCTTTCTGCAGGGCGAGGTTGTACACCATCTGGCCGACCGCGAGATCGAGGACACCAAGACCGAACGGTGAGAAGATCGTAGGCCGGTCCGCGTCGAGAATCGCATCGCCGCGCAGCGCGTCGGCGAGTACGCCGGACACGAAATCTCGATGTCCGAGCTGCTTCTCCAGCAGGTGGGGTGAGGTGTCGGCCTTGAGACAATGGTCGACATCGTCGAGAACATTGTTGCTCCGCGCGAGAACCTCGGGATCGAGGTCGCGCAGGGAAACGTTGAGGACCAGCTGGCCCGGCCGGAACGCGGTCGAGATGTAGGGCCGCGCCGCGGTGGTCGCCAGCACCACCAGATCGCTGTCGAGCGCCTCCTGCAGGTCGGTCGGCCGGGCCTCACCGCCGAGCTTTCCGGCAATGTGCGTCACGAGCGCGGCCGCGGAGGCCTGGTCGAGGTCGTGGCAGCGCACGTCACCCAGCGCGAACCCAATCGTCGCCAGGTAGTGGCAGATGGTTCGGGCGATGACGCCGGCGCCGACGACGCCGACCGTGGCCGGCTCGGCCATGGCCAGTGTGCGGGCCGCAAGCGCGGCCGATGCCGCGGTGCGGGCAGCGCTGATGCCGGCGGACTCCAGCACAGCGAAGGGGTACCCGGTGCGGTAGTCGTTGAGTACCAGCACCGCCGACGCTCGTGGAAGCTGGCTCGTGATGTTGCCGGGGAAGCTGGCGATCCACTTCAGTCCGGCCGTACCGACCTCACCGCCCAGGTAGGCGGGGAGTGCGATGATCCTGGCTTCGGGCTTCTCCGGGAAACGCAGGAAGTAGCTGTCCGGGTTCACGCTGTCCCCGGCGGCGTGGGTCAGGTACGCCGCTCGTACCTGTTCGACCACGTCCTTCTCCCGGCCATCGAGGAGGCCAGCCACATCGCGGCCGCTGATCACGGCGAATTCCGGTGCCGACAACGGCGGCGCATCCCGCGCGGTCACGAACCACTCCCCAAGGTCATGTAGTCGGTCAGGAAACGAAGGGACGGCGGAACGGTCCGATCGAGCGCCGATTCGCCGAAGCGTGACGCGACCCAGGCGTCGTCATAGATGGTGTCCAGATATCTCTCGCCCAGGTCTGGGCTGATGGCGAGCACGGTGCTGCCAGCGTCGATCTGGTCGGCCATCCCCACAACCGCCGCGAGCACCGTACCGGTAGAGCCACCGATGAGTAGGCCGCGTTCGGCGGCGATCCTACGGCACATTCGCACCGTGTCGGCCTCGGGAATGAGCACCTTCAGCAGCGCGGGGTCGTCGGCGAAGATCTCGGGGCGACGGCTCGTACCCAAGCCAGGAATGTACCGGCGCTGGGGCGGTGTGCCGAACGTGACCGATCCCAGTGCGTCGACCGCGACGACCTGGGTATGGGCGTTCCTCGCGCGCAGCCCTTCAAGGCAACCCATCAGCGTTCCGGTGGTGCCGGCACCGACGAACAGCCAGTCGGGTATTCCGCACTCGTCCACGATCTCGGTGATGGTGTACCGGCGATGCGCCGCAACGTTCGCCGGGTTGGCATACTGGTTGAGCCAGACGAGATCCTCGTCCTGCCGCAGGCGACGATGGATGTACGCGATGCGCTGTTGCAGGTACCCGCCGTTGGCGTCCCGCTCCCGCACCACGACGACGCGGCTGCCCAGCGCGCGCATGGCCGCAACCGTACGCTCCGAGGTGTTCGGGTCGGTCACCAAGGTGAGGGAGTAGCCCCGGGCGGCGCTGATGGCCGCCAGGGCGATCCCCAGGCTCCCCGACGTCGACTCGATCAGCTCACTGCCGAAGTGGATACGCCCGCTAAGCTCGGCGGAGCGCACCAGCTCCCGCGCCGTCTTCATTTTGATCGACCCCGCCGGATTGAAGCCCTCGATCTTGAGAATGACATCCACGCCGGCCGCTAGGCCTCGCAACGTCACGAATGAAGTCGCATCGGCGAAATCCCAGAGATCACTCGCGATCACCTTTCCATCCTTCCCCGAGCCCGGATAGTTGATCGAGTCGTTCCGTTCACGTGCCGAGCCGCTCTGCGACAAGCGCGGCCAGTTCGTTTGGCCGGGTGGTGTTGAGGTAATGGCCACCGCCGTCGAGCACGACGACCTCGACGGACGGCGCCAGAGCCCGCCATCCCTGCGCGGGGTCCGGTGCCGCCGCAGTCACCGGGTCGTCCGAGCCGAGCACCACGGTGGTGGGGCTGTCGAACACCGCTCCGTCGCGCACCAGATCCACCGTCAAGGCACGGGAACAGCCGGCGTCGTACCGGAACGCCGAAGCAAGATCCGTCCACCTCTCCTCGGGCAGGTCGGCTAGGCCGTCGAGCTGGGTGAGGCGCGCCAGGTAGTCGCGGATCTGCGCATCCGATGCGGCGCCGGGCGCACCGGCCTGCTCCGCCTCGGCGGTGGACAGCACCGACCCGACCAGGAACAGGTGCACGACAGACGTGCCGTGGTGGCTCAGCCGTGCCGCCGTGGCCAGCGCGACCGCCGCACCGGCCGAATGACCGAGCAGCGCGACCGGACCGCGAACCTTGCCGGCGGCCTCGGCAGCCAGGCTCGCGACGAGTTCGGCGGCGGGAACCTCACGGCGGCCGTCGCCGCGGCCGCGAGCCGGAAGGTCGACGCCGAGAACACGCACCGCGGGCGCACGCTCTCGCAGGGCCCGGGCCAGGGGCAGATAGCTGACGGCGCTACCACCGGCGAATGGCACGCAGATCAGCGTCAACGAACCTTCGACCGCCTGACCGTTCAGGCCGAAGTCGATGAGCAGGTCCCGACTCACCGAGCTGCCGACGGCGTCGCGCGGCACCATCACCTCGGCCAGGTCGTGGGCGGTCGGCCGGCTCAGCAGGTCCCGCACGCCCACGCCGAGAGCGGTCGCCACCCGCATCGCGGCCAGCGAATGGCCACCCAGATCGAAGAAGTTGTCGTACACCCCGACCGAAGTCACCGGGATGTCGAGCACGGCCGCGAAGGCCTCGACGGCGACGCGTTCACGGTCGTTGGCCGGCGGCCGCGCCGCGGGCCGCACCGGCTCCTCGACGGTTTCGGCGGCCAGTGCGGCGCGGTCGAGCTTGCCGTTGGGCGACAACGGGAATCCGGTACGGTGCACGACCGCGTCGGGCAGCATCTGTGGCGGCAGAAACTCCTTGAGGTCGCGCCGGACGGCGTCCAGCCCGATCGGACCCGGCCCGGTGACATGGGCGATCAGCCGGGGCTGGCGGCCCCCGCCGACCAGCACGGCGGCCTGCTCGACACCGGCGAGCCGGGCCAGCGCTACTTCGATCTCGCTCAGTTCGATCCGATGGCCGCGCACCTTGACCTGCTGGTCGTTGCGGCCTGCGCAGTCGAGGAGCCCGGAGGGCAGCCACCGGCCGATGTCGCCGGTCCGGTACATCCAGCGCGAGCGCCCGTCGACGGTGTTCGGGCGGAACGCCTCGGCGGTGCGGTCGGGGTCGTTGACGTATCCGACACCCACGCCGATGCCGGTGACCCAGATCTCCCCGTACGTGCCGATCGGCGCGAGGCTTCCGTCGTTCCGCAGGACGTACACGCCCGTGTTGATGATCGCCCGCCCGACCGGAACCCGGTCTCCGTATACCGGCTCGGTCATCACCTGATGGGTGACGTCGTCCGACGCCTCCGTCGGACCGTACGCGTTGATCATCGGAATCGGGAAACGCGCGAACCATCGCTGGGTCAGTCGTGGTGGCAGTGCCTCACCGGTCACCATCAGCCAGCGCAGCTCCGGCAGCTCCACCGGCCGGGCCTCCACCTCGTTGAGCAGTGCGTCCAGGTACGACGGCACCACCTCGAGCACGCTGATCCGTTCCCGCACGACGTGGTCGAGGAATGTACGCGGATCGGCGGTGACCTCGTTGCCGATCACCGCGGTGCTGCCACCGACCAGCCACGCCGCCAGCAGTTGCCAGACGGAGATGTCGAACGTCTGACCGGCGACCTGCGCGATGCGGTCCTCCGCCGTCAGCCGCAGCTCGTCCACCTTGGCGATCAGGTGGTTCAACATGCCGCGGTGGTGGATCAGCGCGCCCTTGGGTGCTCCGGTTGATCCCGACGTGAAGATGACGTACGCCGGGTCCTCGGTGCCCACCACGGCGCTGCCCGGCTCGTCCGGCTCGCCGGCCGCGAGGTCGGCGGCCTCGATCGAGATGAGCTGCGCGGGCAGCTCGGGCAGCTTGAGATCGGACGGTGCGACGGTGGTCAACACGTGCCGGCAGCCGCTGGTCGCGATCATCCCGGCGGCCCGGGCCGAGGGGCCGGCGAGGTCCAGTGGCAGGTAGACCGCGCCCTGACGCAACACCCCCAACACGCTGAGCGCCCAGACGGCGCCACGGTCCATGGCCAGCGCGACGACATCGCCCCGGCCCACTCCGGCGCGGCGCAGGATTCCGGCCACCACCTTCGACGCACGATCCAGTTCCCGGTACGTGAGCTGCGCCGCGCCGGCACGCACGGCCACCGCCTCGGGCAGCCGCTCCACCGTGGCCGCTACCGCGTCGAGCACCGTTGCGTGGGGCAGCTCGTGCACCCGTCCCGGGAACTCCTCCGTCAAGCGGCGGACCTCCTCCGCGCCCAGCAGCGGTACCGAGCGATGATCGGCATCCACGTCCCGCACCATGGACGCCAGCGCGCGAGCGTAGTAACCCGCGATCCGGCCGATCTGGTCCGGATGGAAGCGCCGCGGGTCGTAGTGCAGGGCGAGCCCCACCGCATCGGTCAGTGCGTCCTGCCAGAACTCCGCCCGGAACGGGAACTCCGTGCGCGAGGTGATCCGGGAACGGATGAGCTCGAATCCGCGTCCGTTGCTCAGCTCCTTCAGCACGTGGAAGTGGGTGAAGTTGAAGACCGCCTCGAAGGGTGCCTGCCGGCTGTCCAGGGACCGGATGATGTCGGCGATCGGATACCGGCGGTTGGGCAACAGGCTCAGTTCCGTCTGGTAGACCAGCCGGATGATGTCGGCCCAGCTGCCCGACAGCGCCGGCACCCGGAACGGGATGGTGTTGAGGAACTGGGCCACAAGGTCCTCGGCACCGAGTTCCTCGGGGCGCCCGCTGTGTTCGTAGCCGGTCACGACGTCGTCGCTGCCGCTCGCTAGCCCCAGGGCGACGAGGTGTGCAGCCATGAGCACGGACTTGACCGGTACCCGGAGCCGCTCGGCCAGCCGCCTGATGCCGTCGGACAGCTCGGCGGTCACCGGCACGTCGTGGAAGACGACGCCCTCGCCGTCGGATGCTGGCGGTTCGGACGGCGTGATCCGGCACGCCTGCGCGCCCTTCAGGTGCTCGATCCAGAATTGGCGCTGCTCGGCAGACCGCTGGGCGGCCTGCTCCAGCCGCAGGAAGTCCGGGTAGGAGACCTGCCTCGCCGGCAGTTCCGGCCGGCCACCGTCACGCGCCGTCAAATACGTCGCGAAGAGGTCGCGGTTGAGCGTGCCGACACTCCAGCCGTCGAGCAAGGCGGCGTGATAGCTGAGGTTGTACCAGCAGCCGCGCCGCCCGAGCAGGTACAGGTGCACGCGCACCAGATCGGGTTCGCCGGGCTTGAAGCCCGCCGCGAGCTCGCGTTCGTGGAGTCGCTGCAGCGCCTGGTCCTGCTCCGCCTCGCCGGCCTCGGACAGATCCACCACCGTCAGGGGCAGCGGCACCTCGCGGTGCACCAGCTGCAGCGGGCGCGAGTAGCCCTCGACGTGAAAGGAGGTTCGCATCGCCGGGTGATGGGCGACGACCGCCGCCAGCGCTGTCCGGAAGGCGGTGAGGTCGATCGGCTCCGCGATCTGGTACGTGGCGACGTCGTGGTACAGACCCGGCTCGGCCCGCCGCAGCGTCTCGAACAGCAGTCCTTCCTGCAACGCGCTCAGCGGGTAGGCGTCGCTGATACCGGAGGGCAGACGGTCGCGGTCCGCCGGCACGAGAAGGGAGAAGGGTGTCACGCCGGACTGTGTCGCGTCCCTTTCGGCCGTCGCCACGACGCCGGCCAGTTCGGCGATCACCGGATGCGCGAACAGATCCTGGAACGAGAACGCCAGACCCGCGCAGCGTGCCCCGGCGAGCACCCTGATGAACTTGATCGAGTCTCCGCCGAGGCTGAAGAAGTCGTCCGTGACGCCCACACCGGTGACGCCCAGCGCCTCCTCCCAGATCGTGACCAGCGTCTTTTCGATTTCGGTGCGGGCCGCGACGTGTTCGGCAGAGGGCCCGTTGCGGCCTGGCTTCGGCAGCTGCCGTACGTCGCGCTTGCCGTTGTGGCTGGTCGGGATCTCCGGTACGAGCATCAGGAACTGCGGCACCATGTACGGCGGCAATTGTTCCCGCAGCAGCTCCCGCAGCCGGCCCTCCTGGTAGGTGCCAGCGGTCACCAGGTACGCGCACAGGACCCGGTCTCCGCTGTCGTCCACCACGGCTGCCGCGGCGCACTCCAGGACGTCCGGATCGCGCAGCGCCACGTGCTCGATCTCGCCCAGCTCGATCCGATAGCCCCGGATCTTGACCTGGTTGTCGATGCGCCCGAGGTACTCGATCGTGCCGTCAGGCAGCCAGCGCGCCAGGTCGCCCGTGCGGTAGATGCGTTCGTGGGGCCGTTCCGGGTGCTGGACGAACCTTTCCGAGGTCAGCTCGGGTGCGTTCAGGTAGCCGCGCGCCAGGCCCACCCCGGCGATGCACAACTCCCCCGGCGTGCCGATCGGGGCGGTGGCGCCGGTTCGGGTCAGGACGTGCAGGCGGATGTTGTCGATCGGGCGTCCGATCGGTACGGAACGGCGCGGGTCCGCGTCGGCGCAGTCGAACCAGGAAACGTCGACCGCGGCCTCGGTCGGGCCGTAGAGGTTGTTGAGTGAGGCCCCGGGGAGCACCTGTGTGAAGAGCGATACCTGCTGGGGAGTGAGGGCTTCCCCGCTCGCGATCACCCGTCGCAGGCAGTCCAGGCCGCCCTGCGTGTCCGTCGCCGCCAGGTACTGCAGGAACGCCTCGAGCATGGACGGAACGAAGTGCATCGTCGTCACGCCAGCGGCGGCGATCCGCGCGGCGACCAGCTCGGGATTCTTCTCCTGCCCCGAAGTCAGCACGGCGACCGCACAACCAGCCATCGACCACCAGAAGATCTCCCAGACCGACACGTCGAAGCTGATCGGCGTCTTGTGCAGGATGACGTCGTTCGGCTGGAGCGGGAAGCGGCGTTGCATCCACAGCAACCGGTTCACAATCGCCCGGTGCTCGATCATCACGCCTTTCGGGCGGCCGGTGGAACCGGACGTGTAGATCACGTACGCGAGATCGTCCGGGCCGACCTCGACCCGCGGGTTGTCGTCCGTTCGGTCCGCCGTGCCAGGATCCGCCACGTCGACGAACTGGACGCCGTCCTCGATCAGCGCACGCGTGGCAGCGTCGCCGATCACCGTCGTCGCGCCGCTGTGCTCGATCAGATAAGCGATCCGGGCGGGCGGCAGCGTCGGATCGATGGGCAGGTAGGCGCCGCCGGCCTTGAGTACGCCGTACATGGCGACGAGGGAGTCGGGCGAGCGCGGCAGGCATACGCCGACAACCGTGCCGGTACACACAGACGCATCGACCAGCCGGTGCGCGATCCGGTTCGCACGGCGGTTCAGCTGGTCGAAGGTGGCGCCATCGTCGATGAGTGCTGTCCGGTCCGGGGTGAGCGCCGCCTGCCGCTCGAGGAAGTGGTGCAGCGGCACGTCGAGGACATCTTGCGGCACCTGGTTCGCGGCCGGGTCGTCGTGCCGGGCCGGCCACGGTACGGGCGTCTGATGGTGGTACGCGGTGTCGTTGAACCCGTGCAGAATGGCGACTTCCGGGTCGTCGGCCCCGAGCAACGGCGCCACCGCGCCCGCGACATCGGCGACCAGCGCGGCATGCGTACTGGTGTAAGCACCCACGAGACGGGAAACGGTCGCTTCGGTGAACAGGTCCGACCGGTAGACGATCTCGATGCCGCCGACGCCGAGGGTGACGCGCAGGTGCAAGGGGACCTCCGGCCGGCCGCTGTCCGATCCTGCCGCGTCCGCGGCGACCGCGAGCAGGAGGTCGCTCGGCGTAAGTCCGGCCTCGTCGAACAGCACCTGGACGGGTACGTCGCCCGACTGCAGGGCGTGCAGGTAGGTGGCGCGGACCTGGGACAGCAGTTCGCGGACCGTGGCTGCCTCCTGTACCCGCACCAGGACGGGCAAGGTACCGCGGTGGCCGTCGACCAGTACCCAGGCCGATCCGCTGTCGGTCGCCCGAGCCGCCACCACGCCGAGAACACAGAGCTGGAGAACGGTCTCGAGGTCCGCGTTGCCCCGGGTGATCCGGTGTGCGGCGCGGCGGGCCTCCTCGTCCAGCTGACCCGAGCAGCGGGCGACCGGCCGCCCTGGCAGTTGACCGAGCCAGTCTCGGGCAAGCATCGTGGATTCGGGGTTCCGGTCGATCTCGGTACGCCAGAAGTCCGATTGCTCGGGGTGTCGATTGAGGGCATGGCTCACCTGCACCATCGTGGTCACGGCGCTCTCCTTACCAGGCAAAATCGCTCATCGAGCGTGCGTTCGAGGCGACGGCTACGGGTCGCACCGGCCGCGCGGGGTCGTCGAGCAGCTCCGTCGCGACGGCTACGTAAACGTCGAGGATGTACTCGGCGGATTGCCGATCGAAGAGTTCGGTGGCGTATTCCAGGTCCAGCACGACGTGGTCCGGCTTGCGGTAGATCTGCAGGTTGAGGTCGAACCGGGTGGTGCCCGGATTCAGCACCTCGACGGACACGTCGAGACCGCCTTGGTTGAAGGCGTAGAAGTCGATGTTCTGCAACGCGATGAAGGCGTCGAAGAAGGGGTTGCGGCCGGCACTGGTGACGGTGCCGAGCTTCTCCACCAGACGGTCGAAGGGGAAGTTCTGGTGATCGAGCGCGCCGCGAATCCGGCTGTCGAGCCGGGTGACCAGCTCGCCCAGCTCCATGCCCGGGTCCACCTGCACATCGAGACAGACCGTGCTGACGAACATGCCCACCACGTCCTCGACGGAAGGATGGGTCCGTCCGCTGACCGGCGCGCCGATGCCGAACGCGGCTTGACCGGTCAGCCGGTGCAGGGCGGCCGCATAGGCGGCGACCACCACGGCGAATTCCGTGGTTTCCTGCTCCCGCGCCCGCCGGGTCAGCCGGTGCAGCCATTCCTGCGGCAGCTGCCGTCGCACGACCGAGCCGCGAGTGGCACGGCCGGCGCCGCGTGGCCGATCCGTCGGGAGCGCCAGGGGCGGCGGCGGCGAGCCGAGCCGCTTGCACCAGTACTCCTCGTCCTCCCGCTCCGCGCCGTCGAGCAGCCTGTCGTTCGCCCACCTGGCGGCGTCGACGTAACGCACCGAGGTACGTTCGCGCGCGACGCCGCTGTAGTGGTCGAGCAGCGCCTCGACGAACACGCGCAGGGACACGCCGTCGAACACCACATGGTGGATATCCACGTAAAGCTCATGCTCGTCCGGCCCGCACCGGACCAGGCAGGCCCGCGGCACGACGTGCTGATCGGGATCGAACGGACGAGTGAAGTCCGCCGCTGCCGGCGACCGGCCATCGCTCCAGTATTCGAACTCGGGCTCCGCGCGGTCCACGGGTCGCTGCCGGATCGAGTCTCCAGCTCCGCTCGCGATGACGAACTGCATGCGGAGCGCGTCGTGCTCGGCGACCACGGCGAAAAGCGCCGTGCGAAGGCGCCGCCAGTCGAGCGGGCCGTTGATGTGGAGCCGGAACGTGATGTTGTAAGCCACGGACTCCGGGTCGGTCCGCCACAACGCGTAGAGCGAACGCTGGTTAGGGTGCAGCGGCGCCACGGAACCCTCGGCAACCCTCGTGAGGGGTTCGATGGCGGCCCCACCCCCGGCCGCACCCCCTTGTGCGGTCGCATTCCGGATCGCCTGCCAAAGTGCCCGGAGGGTGACGTCCGTGCCGATCTCGGTCAGTGACACCCGCACGCCGAATCGCTGTTGGATCCGTCCGAGCACCACACCCAACCGAAGGCTGTCGCCGCCCAGGTCGGCGAAGCACCACTCCGGTCCGGCCGCAGTGGCCGGCAGCTTGAGAACCTGCGCCCAGATCTCGGCCAACGGAAGGAGTTCCGGCGCCAGCTCGCCGTCAGCCTGCGCCCCGTCGGGGGCCGCGACCTCCGGCGCCGGCAACCTACGCCAGTCCACCTTGCCCGTGCTGCTCAGCGGCAACCGCTCGATGGTGACGACGTGTTCCGGAATCATGTAACCGGGCAAGCGGTCGCGCAGTGCCGATCGGATGCCGGCCGCCGGCAGACCGGGGGCCACGACCCAGGAGACCAGGTACCGGCCGCCGGCCGATCCGACGAGGGCACGCGTGTAGGAGTCGAGCACTCCCGGCAGCCCGAGCACGGCGCCGTTCACCTCGTCCGTCACAACGAGGTTGCCTCTGATCTTTACCTGGTTGTCCCGGCGTCCGTGGAAGTGCAGCAGCCCCTCGGCATCCCGGTGGACCAGATCCCCCGTCCGGTAGTAGCGCTGCCCGTCCTTCATGACGAAGCGTTCGGCGGTCAGGTCCGGGAGATTCAGGTAGCCACGAGCCACCCCGAGACCTCCGGTGTACAGTTCGCCGATCTCACCATCCGCCGCGGCCGCGCCGTCCGCATCGCAGACAAGCACGGTGGTCCCCTTGATCGGCCGGCCGATCGGGATGGCGCCCTCCGGGTCCCGGTCGATCGAGTACGTCGTGGTGAAGGTGGTGTTCTCGGTGGGTCCGTATCCGTTGATGATCCGCAGGCCGGGATTAGCCGCCCGGGCGCGCCGCACGTGAACCGGTGACACGACGTCGCCGCCGGTGAGAACCGTCCGCACGGTGGCGAGCACGCGTGGATCCTCATCCACCACTTGATGGAACAGTGGAGCGGTGAGCCAGCAGGTGTCCACGCCGTGCGCTCCCAGTGCGGCGGCCAGCCGGCTCGGCACGACCGCGGTCTCGTCGTCCACGACACACACGGCACCGCCGTTGAGCAGCGCACCCCAGATCTCGAAGGTCGCCGCGTCGAACCGCAGCGCGGCGGCGTGAAGGATGCGACGAGCCGTGGAGAAGTCGAGGTAGTCGGTGTCCTTCACCAATCGGACGATCCCGGTGTGCTCCACCATGACGCCCTTGGGCGTGCCCGTGCTGCCGGAGGTGAACATGACGTAGGCCAGCGGGGAGCGCCCGTCCGGTACGGCGGGAGACCGATAGGCCCACGGATCGTCGTCCGGGATGGAGACGTCGCCTACCGCCCGCACCTCGACGCCCTCCACTGAGGCAATCGGGTGGCTGCCGGACGGGACCAGAGCGATGGGCGCGCCGGCCGCCGCCAGCAGGCGGCAGAGGCGTTCGGGCGGCTCCGTCGGGTCGAGTGGGACGTAAGCACCGCCGGCCAATACGATCCCGAGGAAGGCGACGACCGCCTCGGCCGACCGCGGCGCGAGCACTCCGACGAGAGTTTCACGCTCCACCCCGCGGGCCGTTAATCCTCTCGCCAGAGCCACCGATTTCGAGAAGATTTCCAGGTAGGTAAAAGACGAGACAGAATCGACTATCGCCTTTTCGTGCGGAGTCGATTCGACCTGCTTACGAAAGCACTCTTCCAAGGGCGCCGACCAGCAGGAGTGATCGGCCCGACTATCAAACACCAGTGGCCCCCCGTGTTAGTAACACCTAGCCGCGCAGGCCGTAAACCCTTCCCAGGATGAGAGATTGATCTATGTGCTAATCCGTCTGCGTACTCGAAGAGTAGCCACGGCCCGTCCATTGTGTCCAGCGTGAAAATTCGATCTGACAGTTTCTGCACAGCGCGCCCAATCGCTCCCGCGCGGAGAGACGCCTCGACCACGATCGATGAGGGGATGGACATGATCGAAGCCACGGCCGCCCACGGTGACTATTCGTGGTGGGGTGATACTACGCATCGTCGGCAGCACCGGCTCAACGGCGGCTCGCCGTCGTCGCGATGTTCCTGAGCAGCAGGGCCTCGGCCACACAAACGCGCTCGAACTCACCCAGGTGCAGGCTTTCGTCCGGGCCGTGCGCCCCGGTGCCGGGATCCTCGACGCCGGTCACCAGGATCGCGGCCTGCGGGAAGAGCTCCTGAAACTTTGCGATGATCGGAATCGAACCACCGACGCCCGTGTCCACCGGCGCAACACCGTCCCATGCCGCGGTGAAGGCGGCCCGAGCCGCCTCGTACACCGGGCCTGTCGTATCGATCACGCAGGGCGAGCTGCCGCTCTCCAGGATGATCTCGATTTCCGCGCCCCGCGGCCTGAACTTCTCGAGGTGGGCGCGGATCGCCGCGTATGCCGCGCCCGGATCGTCGCCGGGCGCTATCCGCACGCCGATCTTGGCCTTCGCGCAGGCCTGAAGGGCGTAGGCCGCCTTCCGCGTACTCGGCGCGTCGATGCCGATCACCGAGATCGCGGGCTTGGTCCAGATCCGGTCGGTGATCGCGCCGCGACCGATCAGCCGCACGCCGTCGAGAACACCTGCCTCCTCGCGGAACCGGGCCTCCGGATAGTCGACGCTCGCACCCGTTCTGCCGACGAGGCCGGCGACCGCGACCTCGCCTTCGTCATCGTGGAGCGTGGACAGCAGCCGAGCCAGCGCAGCCAGGGCGTCCGGCGCCGGACCCCCGAACACGCCGCCGTCGGCGGCGTTGCACACCATCCGCAACTCGACATAGAGGTTGACCAGCCCGCGAAGCGAGGTGGTCAGAGCCGGCTGGCCGACGCCCCAGTTGGCGGAGTCGGCGATCACCACCACGTCCGAGCGGAGCGTGTCGAGGTGCGCGGCGATGATGCCGGCGAGCGAATCGGACCGGTACTCCTCTTCTCCCTCCACGAAGACAACGACGCCGACCGGCAATCGGTCGCCGAAGGCGCGCAGCGCGGCGACGTGCGCCATTACGCCCGCCTTGTCGTCGGCCGCACCCCGGCCGTAGAGCCGGCCGTCCCGCTCGACCGGCTCGAACGGGTCGCTGGACCACAGCGCGAGGTCTCCGACCGGGTGCACGTCGTGGTGGGCATAGAGCATGACCGTCGGTGCGCCGGGCGGAGCCGGCCGGCGACCGATCACGGCGGGCTGCCCCCCGTTGCGCACGATCCGTGCGTCGAGTCCGCAGCCGCGCAGCAACTCGGCGACCGCGGCCGCGGAGCGGTCGAGCTGCGTGTGGTCGAAGCCGTCGAAGGCGATGCCGGGGATCCGGATCAACTGCTCCAGATCAGCACGGACTCCGGGCAGCTCCCGCGCGATTGCGGAGCGAATGCTGGCTTCACTCAGCGTCATTACCAATCCTCAACGATTGTCGAAACACGAGCTTGCCGGGGACGGACCGCCGTTCGCAGGTCCGATAGGTGTGGGAGATCGACCGGCCGAACCCGTACCGGCGAGACGAGAACAAGATCAGCGGCACCACGCTCCATCGGCCGCCTGCGCCAGCGGCCCCGCGGACGAGGTCGTACGCACGAGTCCACACAGCCGGAGTCGGTCAGGGCCGCCCATGCCGGCCGCAATTCCTCGGCCGTGTCCCGTTCAGAATGGGGACAGCGTTGCGCGGACATAAACGAGGTCACCGCTTCTCCCCCGCTGAAGCTTATCGACTCCCGCCTGGGAGCTTTACACACGGTCTCGACGAGCCGCAACAAGCAAATTCCGATCAAACCATCCCCGGAACCTCGGCTAGCGATCTTCGGTCGCGGTGATCTGGCGGTCGTCGAGGTTGTGCGGGCGATATCGAGCGGCCGTCATCCCACATATCAAGAGGATGCGTTACGCCGCGTAGCCAAGGACGATGACAAGTCTCACAGGAATAGGCAGATACCAATCTCAGCAATCGGAATCGACGCGCCGCAACGGACACCCGCACGGCCGAATAGGTCCAGCCAGGCCGTGGCTTCACCACCGGGTGGCGCCGTCAAGACCCGGCGGTAATGATCGACCGATGCCAATACAGACGGTATCGCAAGTACTATCCCGTCGGTAGCGGGCCGGTTACCGTATCGAGCGCGCTTGGGCGGCCAGATCGCCGCCGACGGGGATAGCGCCACGTCGGGCCCGTTGGGCCAACCTTCGCGGCACACCTCGCGCGTTGACGGCATCAGCGTGTGCGCGGCAGCCGCACGCGTCCCGACGGGAGGAAATCCGTGACTCTCAGCGAAACCACCACGCTACCCGCCGAGGTGGCCATGCGGCGCGTACACGACCTCGCGGAGAGCGTGTACCGGCACCCGGCGCTGGACAACGAGTTCTACCGGCTGTGGCGCGGGACCGAACTGGGCGCTGACCAGGTCGAGATCGTGGCCCGCAACTTCTACGCCCAGGTGGCTCCGACCGCCAACCGCATCGCGCTGGTGTTTCTGCGGATGAATCCCGAGGATGCCGCGGCGCGTGCCGAGACTGTCGAGAACCTCAACGACGAACTGGGCAACGGCGTGGCCGACAAGGTGCACTCGGTGCTGCTCAAGAACTTCTTCGCCGAGCTGCTGACCCGCCTGCGCGGCCGGCCGGTACGGTTCGACGACATCCCGGCGGCTGCCCTGCCGGCCACGCGCCGTCTTGTCGAGGAGGGTGCCGCGCTGTTCGGCGACCCGCGGGTGCAGGTTGGGTGCGGCGCGTTGCTGGCACAGGAGTGGCATGCCTACCCCCAGCTCGTCTACCTGTATGAGGGTGCCCGCAACTACCTGCCGCACTTCGCCCTTGAGGAGTTCCACGAGCACTGCGAGTACTTCTACCTGCACATCGGGGCCACCGAGAAGGAGCACAAGGTGCACTCGGTGTCGACCTCGGCGGCGTTGTGCCACACGACCGAAGAGCTGGCCGCGCTCGAGAAGGGCTTCACCGGCTACCTCGACCTGCTGGCCGACTTCTGGCGCGAGCTGTACGCAGCCGTCAAGCCCGCCTGACCGCCCAGTCCCGAATCGGGAGTGAACCGCCATGGCCACTGTGCCTGCGTCGACGGTCGTGATCGTCGACCCGGTCCGCGCCGGTACGAAGATCCCGCAGTTGTTCAACGGGCTCGGGTACCGCTGCCTGTGCGTGTTGAGTGTGGACAGCGACAGCCAGTTCTGGCGCGCGTCCCTGCGCCCGCAGGACTTCCTCGCCGTACTGTGCGAAAGCGACGGGATGGACGTGCTGCTTCGGCAGCTCAGCGCGTACCAGATCGCGTGTGTGGTGCCCGGCGGCGAGTCCGGTGTGGACCTCGCCGACCGGCTCACGCCACGCATCCCGGGCGTGCCTGCCATGGACCCAGCGACGGCGCACGGGCGGCGCGACAAGTACCACATGGCCGAGGCGTTGCGCGCTGCCGGCGTTGCGGCCATCCCACACCTGCGCACCGCCGACGTTGAGGATGCCGTTGCGTGGTGCCGGGACAGGCCCGAGCCGCACGTCGTGGTGAAGCCACTGGCCGGCACGTCGGCCGAGGGCGTGCGGTTCTGCGCCGGGCCGGCCGAGGTCCGCGCGGCGTTCGCCGAACTGCGCGGCACCGTGAGCATGTTCGGCCAGGTCAACGACGAGCTGCTGGTGCAGGCGGACGTGCTGCGTGGCGGCGGGGTCGAGTACACGGTCAACTCGGCCAGCTCGCGGGGGCGCCACCACATCACGGACGTCTGGCGGATGCGGCGCACGATGGTCGGCGCAACGGCCGTCTGCGTGTACTCCGAGCTCGTGCACCCCGACGAGCCCGAATTTCCCGCGCTGGCCGGTTACTGCGCGCGGGTGCTCACCGCCCTGGGCATCGACAACGGCGTCGCGCATAGCGAGATCATGCTGACCCGGGACGGACCCGTCCTGATCGAGACGGGCGCCCGCGTCGAGGGTGCCTGCGATCCGGCGATCGCACAGCAGGTGGTGGGGCACAGCCAGAACTCGCTACTGGTGGCCGCGTACCTCGACCCGGACGCGTTCGGTCACGCCATCGCCCGGCCCGCGCCGCGACCACGCCGGTACGCCCGGCACGTCTACCTGTTGTGCGCGGCGGCCGGACCTGTGGTGGCCGCGCCGGACTTCGGCCCGATCCGGGCGCTGCCCACCTTTGCTGGCATGGACACGACGCTGGACACCGCGACGGACCTGACGGCCACGGTCAACCTGGCCACCTGCCCCGGCAACCTCTACCTGGTCTCCGACAACCCGGAAGCCATCGAGGCGGACTACGTCCAGCTGCGGACATTGGAGATCGCGCTGTACACCGGGATGCTCGACCCCGCCCCGATTCCGGGGCGGACATGAGCCATACCGAACGGGTGGCCCCGACGTCCGCCGCCGGCTGGCTGGCCCGCTACCGCGGCGTCCTCGCGATACCCGGCATGCCGGCCACCATCGGGCTCGGCATGCTCATCAAGCTGCCCGTCATCGCCATCCCGATCGTGCTCACGCTGCGGGTCGGCATCGGCCTCGGCGACGGCCTGGCCGCGGCCGGCGCGGTGACCGCGGCGTGGACCGTCGGCATGACCGCCGGCGCACCCCTTCTCGGTCGCGCCATGGACCGCTGGGGGCTGCGCCGGGTGCTGCTGGCGAGCGCGGTGACCCAGGCGCTGTTCTGGGGCGGCGCGCCATGGCTGGGCTACCCGGCGCTGGTGCCGGTGGCGCTGGTCTGCGGGGCGCTGCTCGTACCGGGATCCACCGTGCTACGGCTGCTGGTGGCCGAGACCGTCCCCGTCGAGTCCCAGCCATCGGGGTTCGCGCTGGACACCACGACCACCCAGTTGGCGTACCTGTTGGGTCCCCCGCTGGCGGCCGCCCTAGCGACCGGTGTGTCCAGTGTGGCCGCGACCCGGACCCTCGGCGCGGTGCTGGTTGCCGGCACGCTGTCCATGGCCCTGCGGGTCCCGCTTGCGGTCACCCGCCGCCGGGTCGTCGGCGGCCGCGGGGTGCTGCGTCCGGCCCTACTCGGGACGCTGGCGTGCACCGCCGCCGCCGGGATAGTCGCGTCCGGCTTCGAGATCTCCTGCGTGGCGGAGCTGCGCGAGGCCGCCGCGCTGGGCTGGACCGGCGTGGTGATCGCCGCCTGCGGCGCGTTCGCGATCGTCGGCGGCGTCATCGCCGGCGGACCGGTCGCGGCCGCGCCGGCCTGGCGGGCCACGCTTCTGCTCGGCCTCTCCGCCGCGGCGCTGAGCCTGCTGCCGCACTGGTGGCTGCTGTTCATCGCGGTCGCACCGGCCGCCGCGTGCTCGGCGGCCACGTTCGCCCTGACCGCCACGGCGATCGGCCGGCTCACCAACGCGGACACCCGTGGTTGGCTGCTCGGGCTCTACGGTGCCGCGCTCGCCGCCGGCAACGCGGCCGGCGCTCCGCTGGCCGGGTATGTCGCCGGCCGTGCCGGCCCGCCCGCCGCCTTCGCCACGATCGGCACCGTGGCCGCCGCGACCGCGCTCGTAGCCCGGCATCTGCTCCCCCGGCGCAGCGCCGGCTTGTCCCCGCGTCAGGAGGGCTGACATGTCCCCGCCGGTCGTCGCCATCGTCGACTCGTACGCACCGACCAAGGCCCTCGCGGACGAGTTCGTCCGGGCCGGCGCGGCCCTCGTGCGCGTGCAGAGCACGCCCGAGGTGCCCGGCGCCTACCGCGGCCCGTTCGATCTCAGCGGCTACCTCGACAACATCGTGCACCGCGGCGACCTCACGGCGACTGTCGACGCGGTGGCCGCGCACCGGGTCGACGCGGTGGTGCCGGGCGGTGAGGTCGGGGTGGAGTTCACCGACGTGCTCAGCGAGAAGCTCGGCCTGCCGACCAACGGGACCATGCTCAGCAGCGCCCGCCGGGACAAGTACGTCATGGTCGAGGCGGTACGCGCCGCCGGGCTGACCGTCGCCCGACAGTGCCTCGTCCACGACGCACAGACGCTGCTCGACTGGCACCGCGACGTCGGCGGCCGGGTGGTCGTCAAACCGTTGCGCAGCGCGGGCGGCGACGGGGTGCATTTCTGCGACACCCCGGAGCAGTCCGCCGCCGCGTTCGAGGACATCGCCAACTCGGACAACCTGTTCTCCGCCGCCAACGAGGGCGCGGTCGCGCAGGAGTACCTGCGCGGCACCGAGTACATGGTCAATACCGTGAGCCGGGACGGCCGCCATCGGGTGTGCGAGGTGTGGCGGACTACGCGGATCGCGGCCAACGGCGTGCTCGACCTGTCGGACACCGTCTACCTCATGTCTCGTACAGGCCCCCTGCAGGACCAGCTCGCCGGGTACGCCTTCCAGGTCCTCGACGCTTTGGGAGTGCGGCACGGCCCGGCGCATGTCGAGGTGAAGCTGGTCGGCGGGCAGCCGGTACTCGTGGAGGTGGGCGCCCGGATCTGCGGCGCGAACCTGCCGTACTACGCGCAGCGGGCGCACGGCAGTTCGCAGCTGGACTGGACGGTCGAGGCGTACCTGCGCCCGCAACGGTTCCATGCCCGGATAGACGATCCGGACCCGGCCGGGGCGTACTGCGCGTTCGTCGGGCTGGTCAGCCCGGTGGAGGGTGTGTTGAAGGGCTACCCGCACCTGGACGCGATCCGGGCGATGGAGAGCTTCGCCGACCTGCGCGTCGGCGTGCAGCCGGGTCAGCGGCTGCGCCGCACGGTCAACGACCTGACCTATCCGGTTTTCGTGGTGCTCATGCACGAGAGCGAGGAGACCGTGCTGCGTGACGCGAACACCCTCCGGTACCTCGACGGCCCCGGCTTCTATCAACTACTCCCCGATGGAGACAGCGATGGACGCACGTGACGTCCTCCAGTCACGTGTGGCGGTCGCGCGGGACTGGATCGAACGGTGGGACCGCCAGCAGGAGGGCTTCATCCCCGAGCGGGAGGCCCAGTTCACCGCCCTGGTCGACGCCGTCGAAGAGGTGGCCGGGCGACCCGACCCGCTCGTGGTGGACCTGGGCTGCGGGCCGGGCTCACTCGCCGTCCGCCTGCTGCGCCGCCTGCCCCGGGCGACAGTGCTGGCGGTGGACGCCGACCCGCTGCTGCTGGAGCTCGGCCGCGCCGCGTACCCGAACCTGTCCAGCCTGCGCTTCGTCGACGCCGACCTGCGCGACCCGGGCTGGGCACACGCGCTGGCTCTGCCCGGCCCGGTCGACGCCGTGGTCAGCACGACCGCCCTGCACTGGCTGGACCCGCCCGCCCTCACGGACCTGTACCGGGCGGCCCACCGGCTGCTGCGCCCCGGCGGCCTGCTGCTGAACGGCGACGAGCTGGTACTGGACCGCCAGGCCAACCCGACGCTGACCCGGCTGGACCGGGCCATACTGCACCGTGAGCGCGACCGGCGGCGCCCGGTGGCCGGCGGCGAGGGCTGGCACGACTGGTGGGCGGCGATCGCCGGCGCCACCGACTTCGCCGCCGCCAACGCGGAGCGCGCGCGGCGCGGGCACGACGGGGAGCACCACGTGGACCTGTCCCCCGCCCTGGACAGCCACCTGGCCGCCTTGCGGTCCGCCGGGTTCGCCGAGATCGGTGTCGTCTGGCAGCGCGGCGAAAACCGGCTGCTGTGCGCCGTCGCCGAGGGCCGGTCCTCGTGACCATGGTCGGGCCCAACGCCCGCAACAGCTGGCGGGTCGACGCCGACGCGGTCGACGTGTGCCGACCGGCCCGGCCCGCCCACCGGGTCAGCTTCCCGGCGCACCCGCGACGGCTGGCGATCGACCTGGCCCGCACGGCCGTACTCGTGGTCGACATGCAGAACGACTTCTGCCACCCCGACGGCTGGCTCGCCTCTGTCGGGCTCGACGTGTCGGACAGCCCCGCCCTCGCCGCGACGATCGCCGGGCTGCTCGCGCCGCTGCGCGCGGCGGGCGTACCGGTCGTGTGGTTGACCTGGGCGAGCCGGCCGGACCGGGCAAACCTGCCACCCAACGTCCTGCACGCGTACGACCTGGACGGCACCGGGCACGGCATCGGCACGCCCGTACCCGCGTCGGGGGCGCCCGCACTGCAGGCCGGCGCATGGGGCACCGAGGTCGTGGCGGGACTCAGCCCGGCGGAGGGCGACATCCACATCGCCAAGTACCGTATGAGCGGATTCTTCGACACCCCGCTCGACTCCGTACTACGCAACCTGCGGGTCGACACGCTGCTGTTCACCGGCGTCAACGCCGACCAGTGCGTCATGGCCACCCTCACCGACGCCGCCTGCCTGGGCTACGACGCCATCCTGATCGAGAGCGCGGTGGGCACGACGTCCCCCGACTACTGCCTGGCGGCGACGGTCTACAACGTACGGCACTGCTTCGGGTTCACAGCCCAGGCGGCTGATGTGCAGGCGGCGCTCGACGCGACCGGCCACGCTCGGCCTGAGCCGGGAAAGGAAAACGTCACGTGTCCCTGGTGAACATCCATAACGAGTGGGATCCGCTGGAAGAAATGATCGTCGGGATTGCCGACAACGCCCAGGTGCCTGCGCCGGACCGAGGGCTGTTCGCACTCGACTACTGCGCGAACGTGGAGGCCGAAAGCGACATCCCGAGCGGCCCGTACAGCGCCCGGATCATCGAGGAGGCCAACGAAGACCTGGACGGTTTCGCCAAGCTGCTGACCGAGGAGGGCGTCGTCGTCCGGCGGCCGGCGTCGACCGATCACAGCCGGACCTTCGGCACACCCGACTGGACGACCGATGGGGAGTACAACTACTGCCCCCGAGACGTTCTCCTGCCGGTCGGCACAACGATAATCGAATGCCCGATGGCGCTGCGATCCCGGTACTTCGAACCGTTCGCCTATCGCGACATTCTCCTGGAGTACTTCGCGAGCGGTGCCAACTGGATTTCGGCGCCGAAGCCCCGGTTGCTCGACGACGCCTACAACGTGCGACCGGAGTCCGGCTCGATCCTCAACAACCACGAGCCTGTGTTCGACGCCGCCAACGTGCTGCGCATCGGTCGGGACATCCTCTACCTGGTGTCGTGCAGCGGAAACGTGCTCGGCCTTCGATGGTTGCAGCGCGTCCTGGGCGACGGCTACCGGATCCACCCGGTCACCGGCGTGTACGAGGGCACCCATATCGACACCACTATCGCGTTGATCCGGCCGGGACTGGTCGTGCTGAACCCAGAGCGGATGCGGCCGGACCAGGTGCCGTCGGTGTTCAAGAAATGGACCATCATCTGGTGTCCCGAGATGGTCGACACCGGCTACCCCTGGACGTACCCACGGGCCTCGATCTGGCAGGGCATGAACCTCATTATGATCAATCCGGGTCTCGCGGTCGTGAACGACCGCCAGGTGGCGCTCATCAAGGAGCTCGAACGGCACGACGTGACCGTGGCCGCCATGCCGATGCGCCACGCCCGTAGCCTGAGCGGCGGCTTCCATTGCGTATCGGTCGATGTCCGACGTAGCGGAAGCTTGGAGGACTACTCATAACCACAGCACGACCAAGCCTGACTGGCCGAGGACCCGATGAACGACCTCTCGTGGTATCTGCTGCTCATTCTGTTCACCGTCTCGACGTGCGGCACCCCGGGCCCGAACAACTTCATGATCATGTCTTCCGGCGTCAGCTACGGGGTGAGACGCAGCATCCCCCACGTCGTCGGCATCAACACCGGCTTCCCGCTCATGGTGGTTGCCGTTGGCTTCGGCCTGGGCGAAATACTGCGCGCCTCCCCGGTGCTGCTCGATGTCCTGCGCCCGATCGGCGTGGCATACCTGCTGTATCTGGCGTACCGGGTGGCGACAACACCAATGGCGGATGCCGGCGAGGCGCGCCAGCACAAGCCTCTCTCGGTGCTCCAGGCGGCGTCGTTCCAGATGGTCAACCCGAAAGCGTGGGTGATGATCGTGGGCGCCCTGGTGACCTACGGGACGGCGTCGAGCCCGCTTGTGCCGCAGGTACTGGTGATCGCCCTCATCTTCCTCGTCTTCGGCACCCCGTGCACCGTCACCTGGCTGTTGATCGGCACATCGCTCAAGCGGGTGCTCGCCAAACCCGAGCGCTTCCGCGCCTTCAACGTCGCGATGGCGCTGCTGCTCGTGGCGTCGGTCCTACCGACGATCGGCGAGATCTACCGAAGCATCACCTGATGCGACTGTGATTCGAGGAGGCTGTTTTGCGCCCGTCGCACGTGTTCTACCGCAGTGCCGAGGCGAACCCGTCGTTCGCGGTCGGTGGCGCCGGCATGTACCTCTTCGATCGGGATGGCCGGCGCTACCTCGACTCGTGCAGCGGGGTCGCGGTCTCCTCGCTCGGCCACAACCATCCACGGGTCATCGCGGCCATCAAGCGTCAGGCCGATCAGCTCTCGTACGTCCACTCGGGCGTGCTCACCACGGCGCCCGCCGAGGAGCTCGCCGCGATGCTGGCTGCGCGGGCACCGGCGATGTCCAAGGTGTACTTCCTGTCCGGTGGCTCGGAGATCGTCGAGCTGTGTCTGAAGACCGCTTACCAGTACCAGGTTGAGATCGGGCAGCCCGACCGCAACCTGTTCGTGTCCCGGCGGCAGAGCTACCACGGGAGCACCCTCGGCGCGCTCTCGATCTCCGGCAACCTCCAGCGCCGGGGCAGCTTCGACCCGATCCTTGGCCGTTGCACGCTGGTCTCGCCGTGCTACGCGTACCGCGGGAAGCTGCCCGGCGAACCCGACCGGGACTACGCGATCCGGCTCGGGCGGGAACTGGAGGACAGGATCCTCGAACTCGGGCCCCACCGGGTCGCGGCGTTCGTCGCCGAGACGGTTGTCGGATCCACCTCCGGTGCGGTACCGCCGGTCGACGGGTACTTCCGTGAGATACGAGCCGTGTGTGACCGGTACGGGGTGCTGCTCGTGCTGGACGAGGTGATGGCCGGCAGCGGACGCACCGGCCACCACTTCGCCTACGCCGAGGACGACGTGGCGCCGGACATCGTGGCGATCGGCAAGGGGCTGGCGGCCGGCTACCTGCCGATTTCGGCGATGCTGGCCAACGAGCGCGTCCACGCCGCGATCGCCAACGGCTCCGGATCGCTCAACAACGGCCAGACCTTCGTCAACCATCCGTTGGCGTGTGCGGCCGCTCTGGCGGTCCAACAGACCATTGTGGACGAAGGGCTCCTGGACAACGTCCTCGCCCGCGGCGAGCAGCTGCGCAAGTGCCTGCATGACGCGTTCGACGAACACCCGTACGTGGGCGATATCCGCGGCCGGGGGTTGTTCGTCGGCGTGGAGCTGGTCGCCGACCGGTCGACAAAGGAGCCGTTCGCACCGGAGAACCAGATCGCGCCGAAGTTACGCGCGGCCGCGTTACGGGAGGGAATGATGACCTATCCAATGAGCGGTACGATCGACGGCCGCCGTGGTGAGCACGTGCTGATCGCTCCTCCGTTCATCTGCACCGAAGACGACATCGGCCAGCTCGTGACCAGACTGTCCACCGCGTTCGCGGCCGTGTTCAGCGGTTCGGCCGGACCATGACAACGGCACGAGCTGAGCTCACCCCACAGATGTTGGCATACGAGGAGAAGTTCGACGATCGCGGCCACATCAGATGGCTGCCGTACCTCATGTACTTCCACGCGACCGACCACCGTTCGACGGTGGTCAACACCGATCGGCTGGGTTTCCGGATCTCGCACGGCGCAACGCAAACGGCGTCCGTCGGCGGGCGTTTGCCTGACGGGCCCGTCCGCCTGCTCGCCGGCAGCTCGACCGTGTTCGGCATCGGCGCGACCAACGACGCGGCCACGCTCTCGTCCCGGCTGTGGTCCTGCCATGCCCCGGCACTGCCGTGGCTCAACTTCGGCGGGCGCAGCTACAACTCGGCGCAGGAGCTGCTGCTCTTCGTGCTGTACCGGCACCTGCTGCCGCGGATATCCGAGATCGTCCTCTTCTCGGGCTTCAACAACCTGGGGCTCAGCCGGCTACCGGCACACCAGCGAGGCGATCACGGCGCGTTCTTCAACTGCGGTGACTTCTTCGCGCAGATGCAACAACTACGCCCGAAGAACGGACCGCTGCGCGGCATCTTCCGCCGCGGCGGGCAGCAGCCGGTTGAGCCGCCGGTCGAGGCGACCGTGCCCGAGCTGACCGAACAGATCACTCTCGCGACCGAGCTGACCATACGACACCTGGAGACCTGGCAGGTGTTCGCTGCGGCAATCGGCGCGCGGCTCACCTTCGTGCTGCAGCCGCTTGCCACCTGGGTACGCGACCGGCCCGCGCCCCAGGAGCGGCGGCTGTTCGAAGAGCTCGATAGCATCGCCAGCTTCGGCCAGGTGTACGGCGACATCGCGTCCGGGGAGGCGGGTCGGCAGTACGCCAAGGCGCTGCGGCTGCGTTGCCAGCCGATCGGCGTGCGGTTCTTCGACTTCGCCCCTGCCCTCGCCGAAGCGGTGGGTCCGACCGACTGGCTGTTCGTCGACCGGATCCACTTCACCGACGAAGGCCACGACCTCGCCGCGCGCGTGCTGGCCGGGATGCTCGAAGTGGGTTAGGCGATTCCGCTCGAAAGGAGCCCGGTGATGCTGGCATCACTACGAAGGATTCTGGCCAGGCTGTTGCGGCGCAGGCGCAAGCCGCGGGACACCGACGGGTCCATCTATCCATTGTTCTAAGAGCGGTCGCATGTCGAGCGTGGCGTCACCCGCCGGGCCGGACGCTTCCATGCGTGGAAGGGAGGGCGGACATGGAACCTGATGGCGAAACCATCGTCGACGCCGCTGTCGAACCGGGTAACGGGCCCGACCGTTCGCCGCTGCGTGAGCTGTTCATCGGTGCGGTCGACCCGGAGGGCCGGTCTCCGGCGCGGCGGGCGGCCGAGGAGCTACGTACCGAGCTGCGCCGCGAGGCATCCGTACCACGCGGCGCGGACGCGGCGCCGCACGACCCGGCGGCGCTGCGCGGCGAGGTGCGGCAGTGGGCATCGGCGGAGCGACGGCGCTTCCAGATGTTGTTCGCCCAGGCCGGCGATGCCACCACAAGGGAGGTTCTGGCGCGGCGCGCCGCGCTCGGCTGCGCCCCGCTGGCGCTGCGGTCCGGAGCCTGGCTGCAGTGGTTGACCGGCCCGGGCAACGCCGATGACCCGGTCGCGCTGGCCGTGCTTTCGCTCTACGCCTCCGACGTCGGCGTCGGCTGTCCCCGTGCCAGCCGTGGCGAGGCCTATCTCGGGCTGCTGCGCCAGCTTCGCGTGGCGGAGCATGCCGTGCCCGCGGCGCGGATTGCGCTCAACCGCCGGATCGGTGACGGCGCGTTCTACCTGCCGGCCGTGCTGCAATCATTGAGCCGCCGACCCGACGACCTCCGGGACGAGATCCTGGGCGCCGACCTGTGCCTGCGCACGGTCGGCCTGCTACCGGCGCTCGTACCGGTCAAGGAGATGCTGCCCGCCGCCGTGAGCTGGGCCGCCATCGACCCGGGCAAGGCTCGCGCCAACGGGCAGCCCGACGACGAGCAACGGTGCTGGGCGGCGGTCCAGGCGTTGCTCGCCAGCGGCGCGGACGGTGCCGCAGACCGCGTCGCGCTGGGCTTCCGGTGGGCCTTCGCGGCGCTGCGCCGGTGGAGCGACGAGCTGTACATCGAGCTGGACGCGGCGCGGGACCCCGCCTTCGAGATGGCTGAGCTGTTGCGCGACCGGGCCGCCGAAGGAGCCGTTTACCATCGCGACTTCCAGCTCGGCGGCCGCCCCCTGGCGGAGCGGCTGCGGGACTGCCTTACCGATCCGGCGCCGATGCTGCGTGCGCTGGCCGTAAGCCACCTGGTGAAGCCGGGGAATGCCGACGTCAGCGCGTTGGTCAACGGCCTGGTCAGTGACCGGGGCCCGATGTTTCGCGTGTTCGCACCCGAAGACCTCGCGGCCATCCGGCGATGGATCGACTCGTTGCCATCATCCCCGGCCGGTTCGGCACTGTCCACGGCCGGTTCAGCAGGCCGGGTGTCGCCGGCGCTCGTCGCCGCGCTCGCGGAGCCGCCGGATCCCGGCCGCCGACCAACGGACCTGCGGGAGGCGTACCACATGTTGCAGGTACGCACCGACACCGCCGCGCTGCGCGAGTTCGCCATCGGGTACGCGCGCGCCTGGCTGGGCCGCTCCGCGTACGGCATCGCCACCGCGCCGCGCCAGCTTCCGCCGCGCTGGGGACCGGACGGGTTGCGACCCTGGTTGGCGGCGCAGCACGCGCGACACGACCGCGAGTTCGAGGCGGTCGCTCAGGACCGGGTAGCGACCCGGGAGGCGCTGGTCGACTCGACTGTCCAGCTCGCGCCGTTGACGCTCATCGACGGGGCGTGGCTGCAAGGGTTCACCGACTACGAGCACGCGCCTTCCGAGGTCGGCTTTCCGCTGTTCGAGACGTACTGGGACGAGCTCGGCAACGGCGAGCCGCGGCTGAACCATCCGCTCATCTACCGGGAGCTCCTCCACCAGATGGGAGTAAGCCTGCCACCGACCGGGTCCACGGCGTTCGCCCGCTGGTCCGGGTTCCGGGAAACCTCCTTCGAACTGCCGGTGTACTGGCTCAGCATCGGCCGCTTCCCGCGAACCTTCCTGCCCGAGGTGCTGGGTCTCAACATCGCCATGGAGCTTTCCGGAGTCGGTGGGTCCTACCGGCAGGCCCACGTCGCGCTGAAGAAGTACGGCTTCAGCACCCGCTTCGTCGACATCCACAACACGATCGACAACGTCGCCTCCGGCCACTCCGCCTGGGCCGCCGACGCGGTCGACACCTACCTGGCCTCGCTCGACGCCAGCAGTCGAGCAGCGGCGTGGCAACGCATCCGGGTCGGGTACCGCTCGCTCAACCCGCCGACGGGCTGGCGCGCGCGGCGGGCCGGACGCCGCGCCCGGAGCCAGGGGTACCGGTCGGCCGGAGACCTCGGGTCGCGCTGATGGGCCTCGTACTGGGTGTCTCGGCCTTCTACCACGACAGCGCGGCGGCGCTCGTGGCCGACGGGGTGGCCGTCGCCGCGGCGCAGGAGGAGCGCTTCAGCCGGCTGCGCCATGACCCGGCATTCCCCAGCCGAGCCGTCGAGTACTGCCTGCGGGAGGCGGACGCCCGCCTGGACGACCTGGATGCCGTGGCGTACTACGAGGATCCGGCGCTGAAGTTCCGCCGGGTGCTGGCGACCTGGCTGCGTGCGGCACCACTCGGCTATCCCGCGTTCCGTGACACCTTCCCGGCGTGGCTGTCGTGGAAGCGGCGGGCCGACCGGGTTGTCGCCGAGCGCTTGGCCGAGTTGCGACTCGGGACCGCGCCGGCGGTGATGTGCCGCCGCCACCACGAGTCACATGCGGCGTCGGCGTTCCTGCCCAGCCCGTATGAGTCGGCCGCCGTGTTGTGCATCGACGGCGTCGGCGAGTGGGCCACCACCACCATCTGGCACGGCCATGGCAGCCGGCTGCGACAACTGGCCGAGCTGCGTTTCCCCCACTCGCTCGGCATGCTCTACTCGGCGTTCACCTACTTCTGCGGCTTCAGGGTGGACTCCGGCGAGTACAAGCTGATGGGGCTCGCACCATACGGAAGGCCCCGGTACGCGAAGCTGATCCGCGAACGCCTCATCGAAATCAGGCCCGACGGCTCATTCCGGCTGGACATGCGGTACTTCGAGTACCTGCGCGGCCAGGTGATGACCGGTCGCCGCTTCGAGAAGCTCTTCGGCGGGCCGCGGCGCCAGCCGGAGGGTCCGCTCACCGAACGGGAGTTCGATCTGGCGGCATCGGTCCAGCAGGTGGTCGAGGAGGTCGTGCTGTTGCTGGCCCGGCAGGCCCGCGAGCTCACCGGTACGACCCGGTTGTGCCTTGCCGGTGGCGTCGCGCTGAACTGTGTCGCCAACGGAAAGATCGTCGAAGCCGGGCTCTACGACGACGTGTGGATCCAGCCGGCCGCCGGTGACGCGGGTGGTGCCCTCGGGGTGGCCCTCGCTGTCGCCGCCGAGCGTGGCGCTCCCCGCAGCCACCTCGGTCACGGTCGGGACGGGATGGCCGGCGCGCTGCTCGGCCCCGCCTATGACGACGACACGATCGCCGCGTACCTCGACGCGCGGGCGATCCCGTACCGCAGGCTGGACCCGGAAACGCTAGTCGCGCGAGTCGCGGCGGCGCTCGCCGACGGCCGCATCGTCGGCTGGTTCCAGGGACGGATGGAATTCGGGCCGCGCGCGTTGGGCGCGAGGTCCATCCTGGGCGATCCGCGCGACCCCGGGATGCAGTCCGCGATGAACCTGAAGATCAAGTTCCGGGAGTCGTTCCGGCCGTTCGCGCCGTCGGTACTGGCCGAAGATGCCACAGAGCATTTCGACCTGCGACAGGGCAGCCCGTACATGCTCCTGGTCGCCAACGTCGCTGAGAAGCAGCGATTGCGGGCGGCCGGCTCCGACACCGCCACCGGGCTCGCGTTGTTGCAGCTGCCGCGATCCACCATCCCGGCGGTGACCCATGTCGACTCGTCGGCCAGGGTGCAGACGGTCACGAAGGACGACAACCCGGCATACCACCGCCTGCTCACGGCGTTCAAGGAGCGGACAGGTTGCCCGGTACTGGTGAACACCTCCTTCAACGTGCGGGGTGAGCCGATCGTGAACACCCCGCATGACGCGTACGCGTGCTTCATGCGGACGAACATCGACCTGCTGGCGATCGGCGGATTCCTGCTGGACAAGGCTGCCCAGCCGGCGTGGCGGGAAGACGCCGACTGGCGCCGGGCCATCCCGTTGGACTAGCCGCCAACGTACCCGTCGAAAGGAGCGAAGCTGATGCGCCGGCTCCTGCTCTTTGTCACCTACTACCTGCTGGTCACTCCGATCGGACTGCTGACCCGGGTCGTCAGGGACCCGCTTTCGGGGCGCCGGAACCCGCGTTCACCCAGTTATTGGGTGTATGTCGTTCCACCTCACCACCCGCTTCATCGGGACCGCCCGCCCGGTGGGTGACCAGCCGCCCCCGCCTACTGTGACCACCAGGTCGGCTGACGCGACCAGCGGTGCCGGCGCAGCATCGCCAGGACGTCCGGCTCCAGCTCCTGCCCGTCGCTGACGGCGGCGTTGCGCTCCACGTGGTCGATCCGGCGCATGCCCGGAATGGTGGTGGCGACCCGGGGATCGGCCAGGACGAAACGCAGGGCCGCCTCGGGCATCGGCAATCCGGCGGGCAGGTCCGCCCGTAGTCGCTCCGCTCGGGCGACGCTCGCGAGCAGGTTCTCCGGTACGAAGTAGGAGTTGCGCCAGTCTCCTTCCGGCCAGGTCGACTCCGGCGTCAGGGTGCCGGTCAGCGTCCCTTCGTCGAACGGGACCCGGGCGATGACCGCCACGTCGTGCTCGACGGCCGCGGGGAACAGCTCATCCTCGGGATCCTGGTCGAAGATGTTGTAGATGACCTGGACGGCGTCGACCAGGCCCGTACCGATCGCCTTCAGGCCGTTCCACGGCTCCCATCGGTTGACCGAGATGCCGATCCCACCGATCACGCCCTGGTCCCGCAGCCCGGTGAGCGCCCGCCACCATCGCAGGTCCTCCGTCCACGCGTCCTCCCAAACGTGCAACTGCAGCAGATCGATCTTCGGCAGGCCGAGGTTGTCCAGGCTCTTGTGGACATACTCTTCGATGTGGTCCGGCGGAAACACATCATCCAAAGTGGACTGTCGGGTCGATGGCCATCGCATGTCCTTCGGCGGCACCTTGGTGGCAACGTAGAGCCGGGTGTCCGGGTTCGCGCGCACCAACTCGCCCAGGACGTGCTCGCTGTGCCCACGGCCATACACCCAGGCAGTGTCGAAGAAGTTGCATCCCAGATCGACTGCGCGCTGCAACGCCGCCAGCTTGTCGTCCTCGGTGGCTCCGGTCCAGCCGTGCAGACCGCCGCCCACCCCCCACATGCCGTACGAGATCTCACTGACCTGCCAGCCCAGCCGGCCGAACCTGCGGTAGCGCATGCGTCAACCTCCGGTTAGGAGACGGTCCTGGCCGGGTCGCCCCAGGCCTGCACGGCTTGTTCGTGGTCCGAGCCGGGAATGGTGAATGCGCGCAGCAGCTCCGCCGACGTGCCCGCCGGTGGACGAACGAGGCCGGCCGTCCACAACGGCTCGGCGCCGCGCGCCCGCTTGGCGCGGTACGTGCCAGCACCCAGATTGACGGTGGGAAGGCCACGGGCGGCCGCCAGGTCGAGCTGCCGGTACATCGTCAGGTTGAAGTAGGAGTACGGGGCCGCCCGGCCGTCGAAGCCGGCGGTGCGCACGTACACGCCGTCGGGCCACAGATAGCTCATGCTGAAGCCCACGACGGTCTCGCCGGAGTGTTCCAGGAGGACATGGCTGTACGGGTCGAGCACGGGGACCTGCGAGGCGAGGTAGTCGCGCATGTCGGCGTCGGTGTCCGGGGCACCGTACTTGCGCTGTGTCGCGCCGAGCAGCGGTGCGATCGCATCGATGCACGCGGACAGGGGCACGGTCTCCACCCGGTCCACCGCCGCGGTGTAGCGATTCTGCTCGCGACGCCACTCGCGTCGGTTCGCCCTGGAGGCGGTTGCGGTGACTGGGGCGCCGCTGGGCACCCGGAACACCGCTTGCGCGGACAGCGGTGCCAGCAACGGGCCCGCGGATGGGCCAACCGCCCGGTTCCAGGCTTCGCGGTACGCGATGGCGTTGTCCGTCGGGACGTACAACATGGCGATGCTGGCCGCGCCGAGCCGCCCGGCGAGCGCCTCCACCTCGGCGAACACCGCGACCAGCAGTTCCTGTCGCCGCCGGCCGTCGACGCGCGCGTCGACCACGACGCCGCCGTGATACCCGGCGCGCGACCCGACGAGCAGCGCCGGCAGGAACGCCTTGTGTTCGCCGGCCGACAACGTGCGGCCGACGTTCTCCTCGGCGATGTGGCTCGGGCTGTACGCCAGGTTCATCGACGGCACGGCCGCGCCGTCCCAGAGGTAGGTCGCGACCGCGGCCAGCACGGCGCCCGAGTCGTCCCTGGCCACGAGGTAGGTGGTGTGGAACGACGGATCGGTCTCCGCCCAGGCCGTCCAGGGGTAGCCCAGGTAGAACCCGTCACCGCGAGCGAGCCCGTTCCACGTGTCCGTCCCTATCTCGGTGACGGACCGGACCTCGGTCACCGACACGTCGGCCGGCTTCACCCGAGGCGGTCGGCGTCGTCGGACAGCTCCAGCGCGACCAGGTCCTCGTACGTCTCTCGACGCCGGATCAGTGTTGTCTGGTCGCCGTCGACCAGCACCTCGGCCGGCCGCGGCTGGCCGTTGTAGTTGCTGGTCATGGTCATGCCGTAGGCGCCGGCGCTGAAGATCGCGAGCTGGCTGCCGGACTCCAGCGGCGGCAACGCCCGGCCACGGGCCAAGTAGTCGCTGGACTCACAGATCGGACCGACCACGTCGTACTCGACCAGACCTGCGGCATCGTGTACGTCGCGTGAGGTGGGCACGGCGTTCGCCGGCGGCTGTACCGGCCACATGAAGTGGTAGCTGTCGTACATGGCCGTCCGGACCAGGTGCGTCATGCCCGCGTCGACAATGGCCAGTTCACGGTCGCCCGCCTGCTTCAGGTAGCGCACGGTGCTGATCAGGATGCCCGCGTTGGCGGCGATCGTCCGACCCGGCTCGAAGATCACCTGATCGCCGCGGGACGCGAAGTCGGTCAGCCTCGGCACGATCACCTCGGCAAAGTCGTCCCAGGCCGGGGCGGTGCGGTCGGCGTACTCCGCCGGAAAGCCACCGCCCACGTTGATGGTGGTGACGCGAAGTCCGTCGGCCTCGCACTCGGCCACCAGCGTGAGCAGGCGGTCCAGTGCGACCGCGTAGACCTGCGGGTCGTAGATCGGGCTGCCGAGGTGCAGGTGGAACCCCTCGGCGCGCAGTGCCTCGTTGGCGCTGGCGCTCCTGAACAGCGCCGCCGCCCGCTCGATGTCGACGCCGAACTTGCCGCCCCGGGTGCCGGTGGTCGTCTTGGCCGGCGTTCGTTGGTCCGGCGCGACGTTCGGGTTGACCCGGATCGCCAACCGCGGCCGCCGGCCTTCTTCCCGGGCGACGTGGGCCAGCCGGTCCACCTCGGCCTCGGACTCGACGTTGACGCAACGGATGTCGAGCCGCACGGCCGCACGCAGTTCGTCCTCGGACTTGCCCACCCCGGCCAACACGATCCGGTCCGGGTCGATCCCCGCGACCTGCGCCCGGTGCAGTTCGCCGCCGCTGACCGCATCGATACCGGCACCCTCGGTGCCCAGCAGCCGGAGCAGGTGCACGTTGCCCAGCGCCTTCGCGGAGAAACACACCAGCGGGTTTACGGCGTGGAAGGCTTTCGCGAATCGGCGGTAGTGGTCGGTAAGCGTACTGGCCGAATACACGTAGGTCGGCGTGCCGTACTGTCTGGCGACCGCCGCCAGCGAAACCCGCTCGCACCACAGAGCGCCGTCGCGATAGGTGAACTCATCCATCAGTCGTCCTCGATCAGGAAGTGGACGACAGGATACCGCCCTTTCGTCACCGTCCGTCAGCTACCCGGCGCCTCGTACAGCGTGTCCGCCTCCATGGCGCGGATCTGCGCGTAGTCGCGCTCCACCTGCTCCGGATCGTCGGCGACCAGGTAGAGGTGGCCCGGCGAGGTGAACATGTCGACGGTTCGGTGCACAGTGGTCCCCGGCGTCAGCTGCAACGCCGATCCACAGATCACGGAGGGCAGCTCGGCCAGCCGCCGCGCGGCGCCGTTGGCGACCACACCGTCCCGGGGCACGACCAGGCAGACGACCGCGAGGGGCCGCCTTCGGACGTAACCGGACCCGATTCGTTGGGCGAAGCGGTCCGGCTCGGTGTACCGCTCGACCGTGAGCGACAGCTGGCTGTCGCCGGTCGCCCGCTCAGGTCCGTCCGGCGTGACGGCGCCCTCGAGCCGGGCGCCGCACTCGATTAGGACCGGGCCGCGCTCGTCAACGAGCAGTTCAGTGTGTGCCGGGCCATTGCGCACGCCCAGGGCGTCGAGCACACCCAGCACGAACGGGACCAACAGATCCTGCACGTCACCGGCATTGTCGAGCAGCACCTGGCGGTCGTAGACCGGCCGGCCCTCGATGACCAACCGGTCGTCGCGCCAGATCTCGTGGATGTGGTGCCGGCCGTCCAGGCTCACGCTGTTGACGAAGTACTGCTGGCCCACCAACCGCTCCTGCACCAGAACGGCATCGTTGGGCTGGCCCATCACGTTCGTCGCGCCGAGCAGCTTCGCGGTCGCCGCGCGCGCCTCGTCAGCATCCGGGCAGAAGTACACGCCCTCCGAACCGGCACTGGCAACGGGCTTCACCACCACCGGCAGCCGGCCGGTTGCTTGGAGCCAGTCGTCAACCTCGTCGACGCTGGTCACCCGCGCACCGACCGGCACCCGCAGGCCCGCCTCGGCGACCGCGCGCATCATGGCGGGCTTGTCCCGGCGAGGCCGACCGGGCAACGGGAGGTTCCCGGGCACCCCGAGCCGCGCGGTGAGGCTGTCGGCCAGGTTGACGCCCCACTCGCTCCCCGCGATCACCTGGCTGGGGTGCCACGATGCGAGCCGGATGGTGAGCTCGTCCACCGCCTCGAGCGAGTCGCCAGCCGCGGTAAGGACGGCCTCGAAGTTGTCACGCCGCAGTGTCCCGGCGTACTCGTCGCCGACGGTGCCACTGAGCACCGCGACGCAGCGCCGGCCGCGGCCGCGGAAGGCGGGGGCGAGGTACATGCCGGTCGACACCGGGTCGACGATCACGACGGTCTCTCGCGCCGGCACGCCCACGAACGCGATGTCGGCCACGAAGGGGGCCCGGTACGGGCGCAGGTCGAGGCCGTTGGCCGGGCTCAGCACGTCCAACCGCATCGGCAGCGGATCCGCCCAGCTGGCGAGCCGGTCCGGGGGCTCGGCGTAGGCGAGGCTCAGCACCGGGTCGCGCAGCCGCGCGGTGTCCAGCACCATTTCGGCCTCGTCACAGCCGTCGTCGTCGGGATCCAGGTGGTGCAGTGGCACCGGCACGAACCCGAGCCTGCTCTTGAACGTGAACAGACCCGCCTGCGCAATGTGGCCGTACAGTGTCGGATCGGTGCCGAGTGAGATCCAGCCGATGCCGCGCCGGCGCGCCTCCTGGAACGCGGCCAGGTACAGCGCCCGGGTGATCATCGCATTCCGGACCCGTGGCCGGGCGGCGGAGAAGGCCACCCGCATCGCGTCCTCCCGCGGGACGACCTTGCACACGACCCCGGCGACCAGCTCGGTACCGGACCGCGCCGATACGAAGTAGAAGTCGGCGAGTCCCGCCTCGGTGGTTGGCACCGCGTGTGCCGACGGCAGCCCGTGCGGCATCGCAGCGATCTGCGCGTCGTAGACGGAGAGGAACTCGGCGAACAGCTCGGGGCCCAGTGTGGCGTGCACCTCGACGGTGAGTCGCTGCTCCTCGACGTGCCGCCGGGAGTCCCGCAGATTGCGGCGCTCGCTCTTGGACAGTTCCGCGAAGAAGTCCGCCTCCCGCGCGCCCGCCGGCCGGCCCCAGGTCACCCACTGCGGCTTGAGCCGGAAGCCGGCCGCCCGCAGGTCGGCCCAGCGCTCCCGCGGCGGATCGGTCACCACAACCAGGTCGACACCATCGATGTCGGCCCTCCAGGACCCCGTCAGCGCCTCGTCCACGGTCAACGTCATCCTGCGCAGGCCGTGGTAATCACTCACATCGTTGCCTGGCACAACTCTCTCCCCCCGGATTTCACTGCCCGCACGCGGCGGCGCGCTCTCTCACGCACCGCTGTCACTGTCGGCGGGAACGCCGACCCGACTCAGCACACCACGCCTGGACCACACGACCGCGAGTGCCACGAATGCGGCCGCCGGTGCCAGCAACCGCGCCCACCCGGGGCCACTCCACCGCAAAACGGCACCCGCCAGAAGCGTACCCGCCGCGCTGCCAACGGCCAGCATCGTTCCGACAAGCGCGAAGGATTCGTTGATCACCCCCTTGGGTACCAGCGCGCCGAGCACCCCGAACTCCTCCGAGCTGAGTGCCGCCAACGGCAGCCCGGCGAGGAACAGGCAGCCGGCGAGCACGACGACCGGGCTCGGGAAGACCAGCGGCACCATGGCCATGAACGCGACCGTCAGCAGTGTGAGATAGCGCCGGATCGGTGGGAGGTAGTGCTGCCTGGCGCCGTACGCGAGACCGCCGAGCACACTGGCCGCGGGGGGTAGGGACAGCAGGGCCACGCCGGTGGCCGCCTTCCCGCCGCTGGCCGACACCGTGGCGGGTACGGCCACCTCGAGGACGGCAAAGGCGGCGGAAGCGGCGCCCGCCGCCGCCATGACCACTGTCGCGCCGGGAATCCGCCATGGTCGGCGGGTCGGGACCGGTACCGGTGGCGTGGCGTTGTCGGTGTCCTTGCGCAGGGTGGAAACCGCGGGCGCGGTGCCGTACAGCAGCGAACCCACCACCTGCATGCCGCCGGCGAGCAAGATGGCGGCGAGCGCGCTGAGCGAGCCGGTCAGCAGACCGGTCAAGGCCGGTCCGATCACGAAGAAGACCTCGACCATCACCGCTTCCAGGGCGTTCGCGGTGTTCAGCATCGGCCCGGCCGGCACGATCAGTGCCCAGGCCGCGCGCACCGTGGACCCGACCGGTGCCAGGGTGCACGCCACGGACGCCACGGAAGACACCACCAGCCAGGTTGGCGCACTGGTCGCGAAGACGAATCCGGCGAGCGCCGTCACGTGCAGCACGGCCAGCACGGCCAGCACGATCCGCAACCCGTGCCGGTCGATGAGCCGGCCATGCAGCGGCCAGACGACCGCGAGCGCCCCGGAGAAGACGGCGAGCGCCGTTGCGCCCACCGGATAGGACCCGGTCGCCTTGCTGACCTGAAGGAAGATCGCGAGCGGTTCGATGGCGACCGGCAGGCGCGCGATCATGGCCGGCAGCATGACCCGCGGTACGCCGGGTGTACGCCACAGAGCGGCGTAGCGCCCGACGGCCTCACCTATCGACACGGGTGTCCACGGCGGACAACACAAGCCGGTCTTCCCGGCCACTACCCAGCCGGTAGGTGCCGTCGTACTGATCGATCAGCGAGCCGTTCAGCGCCTCGGTCAGCCGCAGCCGCTGCTGGAACAGCTCGTAGTACGAAAGATGGTTGGACGGCATGGGCGAAAGATAGACGCTGATGACCTCCGGAGTCTTCTCGATGTCGAAAGCCAGTCGGTCGGCCTTCTTACGGAAGTCCTCGGTGCCGGGCAGCAGTGTGCGGTTGAAGACGTTGAAGTACGTGGTCGCGTCCGGGCTGGCCGCCACGAGCAGGTCCTTCAACTGCAAGCACCGGTCCAGGTACATGTCGATCATCGACATGTCGTCGTCGTCGTGTCCGATCAGCATGTTGAACGTCACGAACCGCACGCCCAGATCGAGCATGGAGGTGAGGATCTTCAGCTGCTCCTGGAACGGACGTAGCTTGCGGAACTTCTGGGTCGGCTCGTCACCGAGGTACTCCAGCGGGATCTGCACCCGGTAGCAGCCGACCCACCGGTCCCCGGAGGTGTCGTTCCAGAACAGCGTCTCCATCAGTTCGCGGTCCACGTCACCGAGATCGAGGAACTTGCCGAACTCCAGGCCATTGGCGAACTCCCAGGAGAAGCCCAGCTCCCTGGCGATCCGGAAGATCTCCAGCGTGTCCTCGCGGCCGGTGTCGTGCAGCAGGCTGCCCCGCCCCGAGCGCTGGATCCGGGACAGCGTGTTGTCCTCCTGGAAGAGGATGTTGCTGATGCCCATCGACCGGAAGTACTCCAGGTGCCGCCGGACCACGTCCGGCTTCATGTAGCGGTAGTGCCCGCGCATCGGCGTCGCGCAGAACGAACACGTCCGGTAGCAGCCGCGGGAGGTCTCGAAGCAGGTGAACGGCGCGGCGACGGTCGAGGGTGGGGTGCCCTCGCCGGTGTCGTCGTAGATGGACAGGTCGTCGATGAGGTCGAGCGCCATGGTCGGTAGTTCGGCCATGTTCAGCTGTGGGCCGCCGACGATGACCAGGCCCTCGCCGACGGCTCTGGTCTGCACCAGCGCCTCGATCGGCTGCCCGGTCGCCCTGGCCTGGATCAGCCGGGCGAACGAGTACTCCCCCTCAAGTTGGACCACCACGTCGAAGCCGTTGGCCAGGTACCACTCCGGGCGGGCGGTGACGTCCATCCCGCCGCCGACGACCAACGCGTTTGGGTTTACCCGCTTGAGAAACTTGGCGAAGTCCGCCACGACCCGGGCGGAGTTGGTGAAGTTGTTGGAGATCCCGATGATGTCGGCGGCGCGCGCCTCGTCGGCGTACGCGTCGAACGGACCACCGTAGCGATGGCAGTCGATGACGCGAGGACCGTAGCGGAACGACGCGTACAGCTCCGGCTCGCCGTCACCGACCTGGGTATCGACCAACTTGAACTCCGCGTCGACGCCCCACTCCCTCAGGTAGGCACGGGCGCCGGCGGCCAGGGTGACCAGGGCGCTTTTCGGGTTCCGTACGCGTACCGGGCTGATCGTGGTGTCCTCGTCGCGGAAGGACTGTCCGGGGTACGGAGCGTAGAACATGGTGACCCGCATGGCAGGCTCCTTCCGCTCAGCCGGCGTAGATGCCGTCGTAGAGACGGTGCATTTCGCGATCGTTAAGCATGGTCGTCATTTCCAGTCGCTTCTGGTAGATGTCCCAGTAGGTGAAGTGCTCGGTGTTGATGGCCGACAGGAAGATGCCGATCACCTCGGGGTGCTCGTCGATGTCGAACTGGAGCAGCGAGTGCAGCGTGGTCCAGTCGCGGGCGCCCGGCAGCAGTGAGAGGTTGAAGACATTGAAGTAGGGCCGATACCTTCCCTGCCCGACGGCGGTCAGCTCATCCTTCAGCCGCATGCAGTACTCGGCGAACATGTCGACGCCTTCGCGGTCGTGCTCCGGGTACCCGATGAACAGGTCGTAGGTCTGGTGCGCCACACCGTGGTCGGTGAGCATCGTGGCCAGCACGTCGACCTGTTCGTCGAAGCCGAGCAGCTTGGGGAAGCGCCGCTTCTTGACGTTCATGTTGTCCAGCGGGATCTGGACGCGGTAGCAGCCGACCCACTGGCCGTCGACCATCTCGCTGTTGAGCAGGGCGTCGGCGAGCTCGTGGTCGAAGGACCCGTTCTGCATGAACTTGCCGAACTCGATGCCGTTGGCGAACTCCCAGGCGAAGCCGTAGTCGCGGAACATCCGGAACATCGCGAGCACGTCCTCGCGGCCCGAATCGTAGAGGTACTTGCCGGCGCCGTTCTGCTGGATCCGGGACAGCGGGTTGTCCTCCTGCCAGACGATCGTTTTGATGCCGTACTCCTGGAACGTCTTGAGGTGCTTCTCCATGGTCGGCAGGCTCATGTACCGGTATCCACCGCGCGACGGCGCCGTGCAGAACGAGCAGCGCCACGCGCAGCCGCGCGAGGTCTCCCAGCAGATGAAGTTGCCCTGCACGCCCTCCGGCGGCGGCCCCTCCGCGGTGTCGTTGTAGATCGACAGGTCGCTGACGAGGTCGAGGGCCATCGGCTCGATGGTGTCCATCGGAATGACCTCGGACGTGTCGGCCTTGGTCGGGATCAGCTTGCCCCGGGTGGAGACGTTCGGGATATCCGAGAAGTCGCGCTTGTGGTTGACCGCGTCAACGATCCGGGCGAACGTCAGCTCGCCCTCACCGCGGACCACGATGTCGGCGCCGCGGGCCAGGTAGTACTGCGGGCGGGCGGTGCAATCGACGCCGCCGACGACCACGACCGCACCCGGGTTCACCCTCTTGATGTACTGGGCGAGATCGGCGACGATCTGCGCGCTGTTCGTGAAGTTGCACGTGATGCCGTGCACGTCGCCCGAGCGGATCTTCTCGTCGGCCTCCCCGAACGGCGTCCCGTACCGGTAGCAGTGCATGATCCGCGGACCGTAGGGCAGCGACTTGTACGGCACCCGCTGCCCACCCAGCTGAAGGTCGACGATCTCGATGTCGCAGGAGTAGCCGAAGTGCGGCGCGTACGCCCGCAACCCAGCGGCGAGAGTGGCCAGTGCGCTCTTCGGGTTGTGCGGGCGCTCTGTGTTGATCGGCTCGGTCTCGCCCTCGAAGATCTGTGACGGGTAAGGGGCGTAGTACAGGTTGACTTTCACGGCGCCTCCCGGACCGGCTGGTTCTGAATCACTGGGCTTTCGCACTGAACGGGTGTGGAGGCCCCACCGAAACCGGGGAGTGCGTCGCCAGCAGCCGGTCGATCATGATGTCGACCTTCCGGTCGCGGCTGGTGCCCCAGTCGAGACCGAGTTCCCGGGCCACCTGGCCGGCCCGGAACGTGTCGGTACCGACCAAGGCGTCGTGCAGCACCCCGGTCAGCGGTTCGCCGTCCGGGGCACAGCGGGTTCGGCGGAGCACGGCCAGGCAGCGGGCGACGTCGTCGTCGCCGACCGCGTCGGCGGCGCGGTCAAGGAACTCGTCGTACGGGATCTCCGACAGCGCACCGTCGGGGGTGCGCAGCCGGGCCAGTAGGTCGGCCACGCCGACCGATGCCGGCGCCAGCGCGTTCAGCACGGTGCCCGGTGCACCACTGCAGTCCGGCTCGGCCAAGGCAGCGACCAGCCCGGCGACGGTATCGACCGGGGTCCAGTCGATCCGCGCGCGGGTCGGTGGCCGGACACCCAGCCGCAGGCAGAGTCGCAGGATCATGGTGACCAGCGAACGCGGGTTGGCATAGCCGGTACGCGAATGTGCGGCGACCTCGCCGAGGCGGATGACGGTGGCCGGGATGCCGTGCCCGGCCGCTTCGCGCACCAACTGCTCGCCGACCCACTTGGACTGGCTGTAACCGTCGGCCGGCAGCGTCGAGTCCGGCGCCAGGAACAGTTCCGGCAGCGGGGTCGCCGCCGGCCCCCGCACCGTCGTGGTCGACAGTGTGATGAGTTCCTTGCGCACGTGCGTGCCGGCGAGGTGGATCAGCGAGCGCAGCCCGTCCACGTTGGTGGCGCGCAGGTCGGCGTACCCGTGGAGGGTATCGATCTGGCCGCCGGCGTCGGCGATCGTGCCGACCTCGCGGCAGAGCCAGTCCCAATCCGGGGCCGCCAGGCCCAGTCGTGGCCTGGTCAGGTCGCCGCGCAGCGCCGTGATCCGGCGCAGGTCGCCGGAGCCGCCCGCCTCGGCGAGCGCCGCGACCACCCGGTCCAGAGCGGACTTGCCATCGGTGGCCCGCACCAGGCAGACGATCTGGCGGTCGCCGTGCTCCAACAGCGCGGCGAGTAGGTGGGAGCCGATGAAGCCGGTGGCGCCGATCAGCAGCACGGCGCCCGGGTCGGCGCGCCGCGTGGCCGCCGGGCGCAGGTCGTCCAGCCGCAGGTCCCGCTCGATGTCGTGCGGCGCCGCACGCGAGGCCGCGTGGCGGCCGGTGCGGACCAGTTCGGCCTGCGCCGCAATGGTCGGCGCCTCGAACAGGTCGCGGGCGTTCAGCCGGACGCCGAGCGCGCGTTCCAGCTCAACCACGAGGCGGGCGGCGCCGAGCGAGGTTCCCCCGACGCGGAAGAAGTCATCGTTGTCGTGCGTGCTGAAGCCAAGGACGCGAGTCCAGATCCGGGCGATCTGCCATTCGACGCTGTCCGGCGGGTACGTCGCCTTGGCGGCCGGATCGTCCGGTGCGGCGCCGCTCGACCAACCGCGGAGCCGTTCCTGGTCCACTTTGCCGTTGGACATCAGCGGCAGCGTGGCCAGCTGAACAAACCTGCTTGGTACCAGGGCGGCAGGCAGCCTGGCCCGGGCGTGCGTCCGCAGCGCGTGTTCGGTGACGGACGCTTCCGCCGAGTAGAAGCAGACCAGCGTGGCCGCGGCACCGGACTGGTCGATGACCGCCTTAACCTGGTGCACGCCGGGCACCGCGGTAATGCTCGAATCGACCTCCCCGAGGTCGACCCGCACCCCGGCGATCTTCACCTGCGAGTCGCGACGGCCGCTGAACATCAGCACGCCGTCGTCGCGTATCCAACCGAAGTCGCCGGTCCGGTACAGCGTGTCGCCGGGCACCTCAGGGAACTGGTTGGGTACGAAGGCGAGGCGGGTGGGCTCGTCGTCACCGCGGTAGCCGGCGCCGAGGCAGACGCCGCCGAGGTAGATCTCGCCGACCGCGCCGGCTCGGGCCGGGCGTTGCTGATCGTCGAGAAGCAGGACGAAGGTGTTGGGCAACGGACGGCCGAGCGGGATGACAGTCCGGTCCGCATCGCCGATGGCATGGAACACCGACCCGATCGACGCCTCGGTTGGACCATAGGTGTTGGTCACCCGCGCCTGCGGCAGCATTCGGCGGAACTCGTGCACGGTGAGCGGGTTCGCCGACTCGCCGCCGATGAACACCTGGCGCAGGGACGTCAGCAGGCGCAGGTCTCGCGGGCGGTCCTGGAGCCGCTCCACCAGCAGGTCGAAAATGCTCGGCACGAAGTCGGTCATGGTGACCCGATGCCGGTGGATCTCCGTCAGGGTTGCGTCGAAGTCCAGGATCCCGTCGCGGTCCGGAATGACCACGGTGGCGCCCCGCGTCAGCGGCCAGAGCAGCTGCCAGATCGAGGAATCGAAGGTGTGCGCCGAGTTCTGGAGCACCACGGCACCGTCCGCGGCGAACCGCTCGGTCATGGACAGGAAGCGATTCACCAGGCCACGATGGAGATTGACGGCGCACTTCGGCCGGCCGGTGGAGCCGCTGGTGAAAAAAGCGTAGATCGGGTCGTCCGGGCCCGCGGCGGTGGGCGGCCGCGTCAGCGGTACTCCGGACACGTTCGTACGCACCGGGATCACCGGCACGTGGCCTGCCCCGCTCGTCGGGCGCAGCCCGACAACCGCCGCCGGCGCCAGGTCGTTGAGCATCCGGCGCTGGCGCTGCGCCGGCCACGTGGAGTCGAACGGCACGAACGCCGCACCTGCCCGCATGGTGCCGAGCATGGCAACCAGCAGTTCGACCCGGTCCTCGAGGAGCAGGGCGACGAAGCTTTCCCGACGAGCGCCGGCCGCGAGCAGGTCGGCCGCGACCGCATCGGCCAGCCGATCCATCTGCCGGTACGTGAGCCTGCCTGCGCGGTGGACCACCGCATCGGTATCGGGAAATCTCTTGATGACGCTGTCGATGAGATCGGGCACGGTCATGCCGAGCGGCCGCGGACGGATCGGTCCGGCGAGAAGAGCGCCGTTGGCAGGATGCGATTCGAAGTCGTCTGACGCAGGGCCCGTCAAGGTGTCACCCAGAATGTCACCGCGCTACCTCCCCCGAAGCAGTTCGTAACATTTGAGTGCCACACGGGCCATTCAGGTATTCGAGATGATCGATGACCCCCGTGTCACGTCCTTCAATGTATCGATGGCGCTACAGCCAGTCAAGACACGGGTTCTGGCCGGTTGGTGGTTCCTGGACCACGCGTCGGGGCGGCCGCTCGCCGGGACCCGTTATCGCCCGGTGCCGGCGTAAACGACGGCTTCCTCGCCGTCGCCCAGCTCGAACTGAGCATGGACTCGCCACCCTACGTGGATGAGTCAACATCGACGAGCACCGACGGCCGTGGCGGCGGTACCGGTCGTCCCCGACCTGGTCAAGGGGCTCTCATTGGCTCAGTCGCACAGGAGTTGCGCCAGAGCCTGCCAGAGCCCGCAGGAGAAAGTACTTCGATGGTAAGCAGGTGGGAGGAGACACGACGTGAAGGCCGTTTCTGGATCGATCGGTTCGTCCGCTCGGCTGAGTCGACAGTGGGTGCGCAGGACGTGGTCGAAGTCCTGGTTCCATGGCACGTCAACCACTGGCACTCCGTGAAGAGGTTGGATAGCGGCGCGACGTCGCGTGTGCAGCGTGAGGTGTTGTTCCCTCGCCGCACTACCGGTGCTCGTTGCGCGCGGTACGAATCACCGATCGCTCCACCGTGCGCAGCAGGTGCTCCGCGTCCATGGGCGCGCAAAGGGCCGTGTCGAAGATGGTGTACAGCGTAATCGTCTCCCGGGTAGGCAGAGCGAACAAGAAGAAGAGACCGTCACTGTCGTACTCGTGGCTCGGCTCGCTGGTGCAGACGCTCGCGGGATTGTCGGATGACACCGACGGTGCCTCTGGCTCGCCGCCCTCGTAGTAGTTGATGAAGAACTGGGGTAGGAAGGACTGGTCCGGTGGGATTCGGGTCCCCGTCAGCGCCTCGAACAGGTCGTAAGTGTGATACCGCGCGCTCGCTGAGGCCCGCAAGGTCTCCCGGAACGCGGCGCCGACCAACTCGTCCGTTGGTTTGGTCGGGTCCAGCACCGCCAGGCCCCACTGCATGAGGGTCTCCACACCGGTGTCCTGGACATCGGTACGGTTGCTGGTGGCGATCCGGATCGGAACGGTGTGCAGGTCGAACGTCCGGCCGAGTCCCTCGGCCAGACCGGCGAGGAGGACGACGGCCGGGGAACTGCGCAACCGTTCGCATGCCGCCTGCAGCGACAGCCGCAGTGTTGCTGACACCAGAGTCGCAGACCAGAACCGAGGGGTACGCCCCTGCCGAGTTGGTTTCGGCGTCGCCAACGCCCCGGCTTCCTGGGCCCTGGTCCAACGCGCGATGTTGCGCCGCGACAGATCCTGCCCCGCCTCGGAGCATTCGAAGGCGGCCCGGTCGGCAGGCTGATACCGGCCGACGGACGTGGTGGCGGGAGACGTCGGCGGGCACGACGGGTCCTGGGCGCAGAGCCGACGCGCCTCCTCGGCAAGCGCGTCCGTCGCGAACCCGTCCATGGCAAGGTGCGACGCCACCAGATGCAGGGTGGCCGGGCCACGATCACCGGCGACGGTTACGCCGAAGCGCACCGGTAGTTGCGTGTCGTGCTGGAAGGTGTGTCGGCCGAACGCGGATTGGAACTGCGCCACCTCCGCGGCCGACCCGACCGTGACGACCGGTACCTCCAGCCGCGCCTGAGCCAGCACCCGCTGCTGGTGATCGTCGGTGAAGAGGGTCCGCAGACTCTCGTGGCGGGAGAGCAGAGTGTGAATTGCTGCCCCAACCTGCTCCAGTGGCGCCTCGGCGGGTACGTCGACCGATCGGACCTGGTTCTGGCGGTAGGACTCCTCGCCGGTGATGTCGAAGATCGCTTGCTGGCCGAGCTGGCCCCAGGTCATCGGGGCCTGCCGAGCGCGCTCATCCTGCAGCTCGACGAGTAGGCAGTCGACCATGTTTCCCCCGTTCCGTCGCCGTATAGCTAACCGGCGGCTCGATGTCTCAGTGGCCCGCGCTCTCGTAACGGACGAGCCCGCGGCGGAACACCCACGTCGCCAGCAGCAAGCAGTATCCGGCGGCCAGCGGGGTGAGCAATCCAACCCACTGTGGAGCGCCGCGCCCAAGCACTGCCGTGGCTGGGAAGAAGCTCATGAACGCGTATGGCAGGACGACCGCCAGCACGAGCCGGATTGCCGTGCTGTAGATGGTCAGCGGGAACCGGGTCAGCTCCCCGAAGGTGTGCAGCGAGAACGGCACCATCGCCCAGGTCGTCTTCAACCAGAACGCTGAGCTGTTCGCCAACAGGTTGAGCCCGATCTTTACCAGCCCGCCGCTGACGACCAGGATTGCCAACAGCGCCAGACGGGCCGGCGACCACGCCACCTGTACGTGGATGACCGCGCCCACCAGCAGCGCGATGCCGAGCCCGACGTTGCCGAGGCCGTTCATGCCGACCTCGGAGCCGAGCACCTGCAGCACCGGTGAGTATGGCCGGATGAGGTACGGATCGAGCTCCCCGGTGTTCACCACCCGGGCGAGGTTCCATACCCCTTGAGCGAACAGCTGGCTCACCCCTTCAGCAAGGACCACCAGCGAGTAGACAAGGACGATCTCCCAGAAATCCCAGCCGTTGATGCGCGGGATACTGCGGAAGATGGCCCACAGGAACACGATTCCGACGCCCTGGGTGATCACTGCGGTCACGCTCATGATCCAAAAGTCGGCCTCGTACTGCAGCGTGGACCGCACGTGGGCTCCCAAGCACCGGCGGTAGAGCCACGCCGCCCGGCGGATCCTGCCGCGGCGCCGTACGGTATCCATCTCAGCCACCGTTCACCGTCAACTGTCGGCTGGCGCGCAGCCAGAATGCCCGGGCCAGCAGCCACAGCGCGACCGTCCACACCGCCTGGACTCCGACGGCCCGCAGTGCGGCCGCGCCCTGTAGTTGCCCTCCGAAGATCAGCGCCGGGGTGGACGCCATCCCCGCGAACGGCGCCGCTCCAGCGATTACCCGCAGCCAGCCGGGGAAGAAGGCCAACGGCACCAGCGAGCCGGAGAGAAACGTGACAAGAGCGATGCGGGCAGCCTGCACCCCGACGTAGTTCTGCGTCCAGAACGTCACGAGACCGCTGGTGTAGACGATGCCGAACCGAAGCGGCAGCACGAACACGGCACTCAACAGGAACAGCCCGAACGATCGCAGCGACGGAGCCGGTAGGCCACCGAAGATCAGCGTCGCCACCGCCACCGCGCCGATACCGGCGCCGGCTTCGTAGAGTCCGAAACCGCACGCTTCCGCGAACCGGGCCCGCTGGTAGTCGAGCGGCCGGATCAGGTCCATGGCGATGTCGCCTTGCCGGATCCGCAGGCACATCTGATAGTCGGTGTACGCCGACACCAGTGAGTTCGCGACGAAGGTCACCAGCAGGTACGCCTTCATGTGCGGCCAGTCGAAGCCGGAGGAGGCACGGCCGTTGCTGAGCACCGCCCGCCACAGGTAGAGCATCGCCAGCGCGCTGAACGCGCTCGCGAGCATGCTGAAGGCGAAACTCATCGGGTACGCGGTCAGGCTGCGCAACGCCGCCAGCGCGAGTCGCCGGTACGCCCTGAACGGAACGTTCACCGTCCGGCCCGCGTCGAGGGGAAGGGTCATGCAGCCTCCTTCGCGCGCTGCGCAGCCAACTTCAGTTCGCCTGCGTAGACCTTGCGGACGACGTGCTCGATCGCGGCCTCGTCGATCTCCACCTCGACTACCTCGGCGTGCTCGAACACCGCGCTGAGCACGTCGCCAGCGGCGATCGCGAGGCGGTCGAACGTGACAGCGATCTCTCGATCGCTGTCGCCCCGGGTGATGGTCGCGCCGGGCAGCCGGACCGCGAGCGCCGCCGGGTCCGTGATGGGCGTGGCGACCTGAAAGTGCATGGTGCGTTCCCGGGCGTAGTTGTCTTTGACCGCCTGGAGGTCGCCGTCGTAGAGCAGCCGGCCCTCATCGAGGATGACGATCCGGTGGCAGATGTCCTCGATATCGCCAAGGTCATGCGTGGTGAGCATCACCGTGGTGCCTTCGGCGATCAGTTGCTTCACGAACGCCCGCACCTGGTCTTTGACAGCGATGTCCAGACCGATGGTGGGTTCGTCGAGGTAGACGATGGCGGGCTCGTGGATGAGCGCGGCGGCGAGGTCGGCACGCATCCGTTGGCCGAGGGAGAGCCGGCGCGCGGTCGACGGGAGGATCTCGGTAAGTTTCAGAACCGCATCCAGCCGCTCAACGGTGCGTCGAAACCGGGCCTCGGGGATGCCGTGCATATCACGCAGGAGCTCCAGAGAGTCGCGAACCGGTAGATCCCACCACAGCTGAGTGCGCTGCCCGAATACCACGCCGATATTGCGAGCGTTCGTCACCCGGTCCCGGTGCGGAGTAAGCCCGGCTACCCTGATGTCGCCGCTTGTCGGGACAAGAATTCCAGTGAGCATCTTCACAGTAGTCGATTTGCCGGCGCCGTTCGGACCGACGTAGGCCACCGCCTCTCCACGCTCGACAGACAGGTTGAGGTGATCCACGGCGACGTGGTCGGTGAATCTTCTCTCGATGAGGTGCCGGAACGACCCAAGAAGTCCCGGACGCTTCTGGGGGCGGCGGAAAATTTTCGTCAGATCGCTCACGTCGATCAGCGCCATGCCCGCAATGTAGCAGTGCCGTCTGTCGAAGATGTCCCCGTAGGACAAAAGGGATGCAAGATCGGGGCCATGCGTCTTCGGGGCAGTTGCACGCATCGATGAGTTGTGATAGAAACGGCTCAGCTGGCGAATGTCTCGCCGCTTTTCACGGCAGTTGGAGTGACACGGGGGCATCTCACTCACGGTTCAATTCTGCATGTCTTGATGCGCAGACCAAACACGGTTCCAGCGGTCCCCGGTATCGGCGTAGTGTCGATTTCGTACCGTTCTTATCGGGCTCCTGTCCGGGCTTCAGACCAACTTGCGGGGGAATTTGCATGCCATTCGATCATCCAGATGTGTTGACGCTCGGGGGCGCGCGGCAGGGGTCTGGATCGGCGAGCTACCTCGCCGAACCCGGGACTTTCACAAGATGCCTGATGCTGTTCTCCGGCGGCCTCGACACGTCGGTACTGGCACACTGGATCCGGGACGCGTACGACTGCGAGGTCTTCACGTTCACCCTCGACATCGGGCAGCAGGAGGACTTCAACGCGCTGGAGCGCAAGGCCTACGCTCTCGGCGCTACCCGGCACTTTCTGGTCGACGCCCGACAGGAGTTCCTGGAGGACTTCTGCTGGCGGGCCATCAAGGCGAATGCGACCGTCGGCAAGTACGGCCACCCCATCTCATCCTCCCTGACCAGGCCGTTGATGGTCCGGCATGCGATCGAGATCGCCGCGCGGGAGGGCATCACCGTCATCGCGCACGGAGCCTCCGGCAAATCCAACGACTCGCTCCGCATGGACACCGCGGCGCTCACCCTCAACCCGGAAATCCGGATCCTGGCACCGGTGCGGGAGTTCAGCATCACGCGTGAGGCCGAACTGGAGTATGTCCGCCGGCACGGTATCAGTGTCACGGCCACGCCGGAGAAGAGCTTCAGCATCGACGATAACCTGTGGGCCCGGGAAACCGAGGCGGGCCTTCTGCTGCAGACCGAGATTCCCGCCCCGGACGCCGCCTTCTCGCTCGTCCCGCCGGCGGACATGACCCGGGCGGACCCTGAGACGGTTCAGATCGACTTCGTCGAGGGAGTGCCGGTCGGGCTGAACGGCGAAGAGCTGAAACCGCTGCAGCTGGTCGAGACACTCAATATGCTGGGCGCGGCGCACGGTGTCGGACGTTTCGACTTCATGGAAGACCGCGGAGTCGGGGTCAAGGTACGCGAGCTACACGAGGCGCCGGCCGCCGAAATACTGCTTCGCGCTCATTTGGACCTGCAGGAACTGACCTCCACCAAAGAGGAACTCCGGTTCGCCCGGACGGCCGAACTGGAATGGGTGGAAGCGGCACTGCACGGATATTGGTACACCCCGTTCGTGCGGGCGCTCAACATGTACTTCGACGAGTCCCAGAAACGGCTGACCGGTAGTGCGACGGTGCTGCTGCACCGCGACAAAGCGACAGTAGTCGCACGCCGGTCTCCGTACGCCCTGGATCTGACGAATCTGGTCGCGCAGGGCTTCTTCCCGGGCGTCAATGAGCGCGCAACCGCACCCTTTATCGAAGTCGCCGGCCTCCAGCGCCGGGCTTCGCAATGGATGGCGTCACGAGCGCAGCAGTCTACGCCCAGTTGACGTTTCGGAACGGATTCGAACGGGGTGGCGCAGGTTGTTCGCACACGACGCGATTCAGGAATGGGCCAGGCGGGATCCGGAACGGCCAGCAATACGGTTTGACGGTACCGACCTGACGTACGCGGAGCTGGACGCGTGGGCGGAGAGTTTCGCGGACGTGGTGACGCAGGCTGGGGGCGGCCCCGGCAAGCTGATCGGTGTACTCGCCTCCCGCAGTCCCACCACCGTCGCCTGTTTTCTGGGAATTCTCAAGAGCGGCGCCACCTGTGTTCCGATCTTCGCGCAGTACCCGCCGGCGCGGATCCGGTTCGTACTGGCGGAGGTGCGGGAGGATCTCGCCTGCATCTGTGTCGATGACGACGCCCCCTCCGTTGAAGCGGCAGCCCGGGTCATCCCGATGTCGGATGTGCCCCGGGTCGCGGGTCGACGTACCGCCCGGCCCGAGCCTGACCCCGACTCAATCGCCTACATGCTGTACACGTCGGGGTCCACCGGCGCACCCAAGGGTGTCATGATCAAGCACTCCTCGCTGGACGCCGTTGTCCACGAGCTGATCTACCAGTACGGCATCGGCCCCGACGACCGGGTGTTGCATTGCGCCCCGCTCGGATTCGACACGTCGATTTCCGAGATCATGCGAGCCCTCTGTGCCGGCGCGTGTCTCGTCATCGCTTCGGCCGAGGTCACCGGATCCCCGTCATTCTTCTACCGGTTACGGTTCCTTGAGGAGGAACGCATCACCCGTGCGGTACTGCCGGCAGCGCTGCTGCGGTCAGCCCGGGCGGTGCCGTTACCCGAACTCGGGATTCTCGTCACCACGGGCGAGGCGTGCACCGGCGAGGTCGTCGACAGGTGGGCAGCGCACCGTACCCTGCTCAACGCCTGGGGATCCACAGAGTCGACGTTCTCCGGCACGATCGCGCGGCTGCTCCCCGGGCACCATGGGCGACCACCGGTCGGGCGCCCGATCCGTACCGCTGAGATCTTCGTGGTGGGCGACGATGGGGACCTGCTGCCGCCAGGTGAGGTTGGCCAGATCCATATCGGTGGCCTGGGGGTCTCCGCCGGGTACTACCAGCGCCCCGAGTTGACCGCACAGCGGTTCGTGCCGAATGTCTGGGGTGCGATGTCCGCGACCGCGTTCGCCACCGGCGACCGGGGACGGTGGCTGCCGGACGGGCAACTCGACTGCCTTGGACGGATGGACCAACAGGTCAAGGTGAGCGGATACCGGGTCGACATGGTCGAGGTCGAGACCGCACTGCGGGCATGCGGAGGGGTACGCATCATCGACGTGGCGGTGGTCGCGGTCGAGTCCCCGGACGTCGGGCAGCAACTGGTGGCGCATGTCGTGCTCGATGCGACGACCCGGGACGGCGAGGGTGCGGCAAGTGTCGCGACGACCATCAAGCAGGAGCTCGGCGAGACTCTGCCGGCGTACGCGGTACCGCAGCTGCTACGGGTGTGGGACTCTCTGCCGCTCAACGCCCACGGGAAGGTCGACCGTCATTGGCTGTCAACTGCCCCGGCGGATTCACCCGTCTGAGGTGCAAGGCACATCGATCCCGGGGCACCGAGCGGCGCCTGCGGGACCGACCCGGTCATCGCGCGATTGCCGGCGCGAGCGCCGACCAGAGTGTCCCCGGTGTCTGGAACGTCTCGGGCCGGAGCAGCTCGTCCGGAAAGGGAATGCCGAAGGCGTCCTCAAGGGAAACCAGGAGCGCGGCCATACGGATAGATGTCAGCCCGAGTGCCACCAGATTCGTTTCTGGCGTTAGGCCAGTGTCTCCGGGAAATCCGGGCAGCTGCTCGATGACAACCTCCTCGAACTTCGCCGGCCAGCTGAACTGGCTTTCGTCCTCAACCATCGACCTCACCCTCTTCCAAAAGCACTGCGACACATACTAACACCAATACATTGCACGCGTCAGCGATGAAGGGATAGCCGCTAGGACACGTCGGGGAAAGGCCCAAGGAGTAACGCGGCCCGAACCGATAGCGCGATCGATGCCAGGAGGTGGTGGGCGAATGTCGAAGTACCTTCGCCGAGCACTCGGTAGCGGCCCTCGGTACGCGCCGGGGGAGGTCCCGCCCGACGACACGTGGGCGCGGCTGAACACGAACGAAGCGCCCCTGGCGCCGTCGCCGCTGGTCAGCAAGGCTTTCGCCAGGGCCGGCGGCGAGGACCTGCACCGGTACCCACACGCGTTCGGCGAGCCACTGCGTGGCGCGTTGGCGGCGCACCACGGCGTCGCGCCCAACCAGATAATTGTCGGCAACGGCGCCGACCAGGTGCTCACCTGGTGCTTCCGCGCTTTCGCCGAGCCCGGACTTCCGGTGGTAATGACGAGCCCCGCGTACGGGTTCCTCGAATCACTGACGGCATTCTTCGGATGCGTACGGCGCAGCCCCTCCATCACGCCCGACGGGCGGATACCGGAGGCATTCACGGAAATACCCGCGCCACTGCGTTTCCTGGTGAACCCGAGTGCCTGGACGGGCAGCTGGGTACCGGCAGCGGAAATCGAAGCACTCGTCGCCGGGGTACGGGGTGTCGTGGTCATAGACGAGGCGTACGTGGAATTCGCACCCGAAAGCTGCCTGCCACTGCTGTCGAAGCACCCGAACTGCCTCATCGTGCGTACGTTTTCCAAGAGCTATGCGCTGGCCGGAGCCAGGGTGGGTTACGCGATCGGATCGCCGGAGCTCATCGCGGATCTCGCGATCGTGAAGGACCCGTCACCGGTCGGGCGCCTCGCGCTCTCCGCCGCCGCAGCCGCGCTCGAGGACCAGCCGTACCACAAGCAGCTGGTCGACATGGTCTGTCGTGAGCGTGAAATCGTCACCCAGGTGCTGCGAGAGCGTGGCTGGCGAGTGTGGGAGTCCTACGCCAACTGCGTGCTGGCGCTCCCGCCGGACGGGGAGGCGTTGTCGTGGCAGGCGACCTTGCGTCGCGACCGTATCCTCGTACGACACACTCATTGGGACGGCGAGGACTGGCTGCGCATCACCGTGGGGTCCGCGAACGACAACCAGCGGCTCCTGGCCTCCATCGCGAGGGCTGCTCAATGACCGCGAGCGGACGCCAGTCCGCACGATGACCGATAAGGTAGGAGCGATGAAGCCAACGGGCGTTCTGGTACCGATCGTCACGCCGTTCCGGGACGGCGTAGTGGACCACGAGTCAACCGACCGGTTGGTCGATCACCTCATCTCCGAGGGCGTCACCGGGCTGGTCGTGCTCGGCACCACCGGTGAGAGCCTGGCGCTCGATCCGGACGAGGCCCGTCAACTCGTCGACCGGGTGGTGGCACGGGTCGCCGGCCGGGTGGCGGTGTACATCGGGGTGAGTGGCGCCGCGACGCACAAGGTGGTTCGCGCCATCGCCGAGTACGACACCGTCGAGGCCGACGGCTACCTGGTGAGCTGCCCGTACTACAACCGCCCGCCACAGGATGGGCTGCTCGCGCACTTCGCCGCCGCTGCCGACGCGACCGAGCGGGACATCATCATCTACAACATCCCGTCCCGCACCGCGGTCAACATGTCCAATGACGTGTTGCTGGAGCTCGCCACCCGGGCGAACGTCACCGGTGTCAAGGACTGCTGCGGATCCCTGCAGCAGTCATTCGACCTGCTGCATCGGCGCCAAGACGGGTTCTCGGTCCTCACCGGTGAGGACCACCTGCTGCTCACCCTCGTCAGTCAGGGGGGTGACGGAGGCATCCTCGCCAGTGCCCATGTCGGGACCCGGCATTTCGTGGAGGTAGTCGAGGCGCTGGACAAGGGTGAGCTGGACCGAGCCCGCAACGCGTGGTACCGGATCGCTGACGTGATCGACCTGCTGTTCGCCGAACCGAACCCGATGCCGGTCAAGTACTGGCTATCGCGCGAGGGCGTCATCGCATCGCCGGAGTGCCGGCTGCCGTTGACGTCAGTCTCCAGGGGCCTGCGCGAGCGCCTGGACCAGCGACTCGCCCGCGGCTTCGGGGAGTAGCGCGTCGCCATCACCACGACGCGGACTCATCCGGTCACCGCCTTCCAGGCCAGGCGCGCGGCGAGTAGCAGCAACAACACCGCGCAACCCTTGTCGATCCAGAAGAAGGCCCTGGGGCGCAGCCACCGCCGGAGCAGGCCGATCATGGTGGACAGGGTGAGGAACCAGCCCATCGAGGCGCACGCGATACCGATCGCGAACGCGGTGATCTCGTTCCCCTCCAGACCGGTCCGGTACGCACCCAGCAGCAGGCTCCCGTCGGCGATGGCCTGCGGATTGAACCAGGTGAGCATGAACGCCGTGCGCACCAGGTACGACCAGGTGAGCACGGTACCGTCAGCATCGTCGACGCCGCGTACCCGGGTCTCGCCGAGCAGGCGTAGGGCGAGCCAACTCAGGTATCCCACTCCGGCCCAGAGGACTATCAGTGGCACGACCGGTACCGAGGTGAAGACGGCGCCGACCCCGAACAGGCAGCACATGCCGAGGGAGATGTCCATCGCGGCGACGACCAGGGCAACTCGCAGGTAGCCGCGCCCCGGCGCCGCCGCGGAGGACCGGATGACAAAGACGTTCTGCACGCCGATCGGCGCCGCGTACCCCAGCCCCAGTGCCACGCCCTCGACCAGCGGAGCGACCAACGTCACCCAGTGACCCTGGAATTCCGGGCGGCCTCCTGGAGAACCAGCCGGTAGAACGACGGGTACGACCGCTGCACGTACTTCGCATGGCGCTCGACATCGACGTGCCGCTCGCCCAGCCGGTTGATCGGTACCGCCATCGCCGCGTGGTGTTCGATGTGCAGGTTGTTGCCGTTTGTGAACCAGGTGCTCAGGCGGCTCCCCCGGATCGAGCGGGTGTTGCGCAGCACATCGGTCGTATCCGTGTCACAGAGGATGTGCTCCGGCAGCTCAACGAGAAAATGCATGGGCGTCGCGAAGATCAGCGGAATCAGCCACAACCGCGCGACCTGCTCGGCGAAGTCCGTTACCAGCAGCCCCAACACCGCGACGAGCAGAAGACTTATGGCCCTGTACTCATTGACGATCTCACGCTTGCGGCGCTCGCCGATCTGGCCCATGTCGTACTCCCAGGTGCCGCGGTAGCTACGGACGATCTCCCGTAGCACAATCACCAGGCGGCGGAAGTCGAAAAGCCCGCGGAGCAGAGCGCGATAGGTCACTGGCTTGCGGATGTCGAAGCCGAAGAACTCGGAGTCCTGCGACGTGCCCAGGTACTTGTGGTGCTGGAGGTGGCGGACGCGGTAGTGGCTGTAGGACACCAGCATCGGCAGGCCGAGCGGCACGCCGACCAACCGGTGCAGCCGGGACCGGATGAACGCTGAGTGGTGCAGGCACTGGTGTTGCAACTCGACCATGTGCGTGAAGACGGCGCCCAACAGCACCATGCCCGCGATGGACACGGCCATCTCGGGTCGCAGAGCCAGATAGCCGCCGGCGGCCACCAATATTGTGGCGACCGCGAGCTTGGCTACAAAGATGCGCTGATCCGCGACGGAAGTGCTAGCGCGTTGAAAAAGGACCTGTGGGCGCGCGACATCGATCGTCGTCTCCATTGAGGAACCCCCGCGGTATTAGGACCGGAATGATCGATTAATCAAGCCAAATCGAGAATAGCCGATAGGGTCTCGCCGCCGTGACCCGCTTCTCAAAGTCTGGGAGACGATCTCATGCAATTGATCACTGTCGTTGCTGTGCCATCCCGTCGGCGACCATGGTAGGCGGAGCACCGAACAGTCCACATTAGACGACCGCACGACTCACATTGACGGAGATAGATCAGCTGTCCATAGGGTCCAGCTATGCTGAACAAAGCTTCGCGCGCAGCCGACAGGGGCTCGTCGGTAGACATGCTGGACGCGAGCACCTTCGCCAACCGCTACCTGCTGCCGGGCCGGCCCGTGCTCGTCCGAAAGGCACTGACGACCTGGGGCTCGCCACCACCGTGGAGCCTTTCGGCGCGGGCGCAACGCTTCGAAGGTCAGCGGGTACTGCTCTACGAAACGTAGCACCGCACGTAGGGCGGTACCCCGGTCACTGCCACTACGCAAAGCCATCAACCATTACCGGGCAAGGCTCATTGTCTGAGGTCGGTTGCCACTGCTCGTTTTCACGCTAGCGACCGCTGGAGCGAACGCACCGACGGGTTCCCGATCCGTACGGACCTGCGGCTGCGCGGCCTGGTCGTGGCGCTGGACACTACCAGCTGACGGCACCCAGCCAGAGAATCAGCGGCTGATCGGTCGCTGAATACACCTCGACCCCAAGGGTATGAACGGTGTCGACGGCGGGGACGGTCCACTCGTACCGGTGCCAGCCGGTGTCCCCGGGCAGCGGCTGGCGTACCCCCTCCGGGGTCTGCGGTGCCCACGTCGGGTGGTACTTCGAGGCGATCCTTGAGATCGGTCCGCTTGACTGCACAAGGCGGCCGGGGAGCGAGGCTTCGTGGTGTCCAGGCATGCCGCAACCCGGGCCTCGAATCAGGTGATGCCTGCTGACTGGTGGCCGGGCGTCGGTACCGGGGCGCCCGTTGGGTCGACCGCAGTTCGGCCCCGCCAGCCGGCGAAGATGCGCCGCAGCGCCAGCGGCGTCAGGGCGCGCAACGCGATGGTGAACAGGCCGCCGCCGGTCGACGGCGCGGCCCGGTAGGCGAACCGCATGCTGACCCGGCTGCCCATCGGGTGCGGGTCGACCTGCCACAGCCCGGCCATCGCCCGCAACGGGTACGGGTAGTCCGTGACATCGACCTCGACGGCGTACCGGTGGCCGTCCTGCCACAGCGTGCAGGTTTCCTCCCAGTGCTGGCCGGTGGTGCTGGTGCACCGGCGCGCAGCGGCTGCCCGGGCGGGCTGATGACCTCCACAGTGGACAGGTTGGGGGCGAGCCGGCCGTAGAGCCGGTGGTCGGTGAGCAGCGGCCACACCGCCCGCCGCCGCCGAGTGCTGGGCGACGACCACCCCGACACCCTCACCTCGGCCAACAACCTCGCTATTGACCTGAACCAGGTCCAGTAGCGGTGTTCAGCCAGACGTCGTGATAGAGATCGTCAGCGTCACCACCTGCACGACCGACCTACGTCCCCGGCACCGTTGACAGCTTCACATCTGTCAACGGCCTCTTGGTTCTGAACCAAGAGGCCGTTGACAGATCTACCAGACGTTGTTAGCCAGGATGTCTGCTGGACAAGGAAGGGATGCCTCATAGAGATCACCAATCTGGGTAAGGCGGATGGGCTGCCTCCGGCCGCAGTTGTTGAGAAGCTCGATGCGAGGTCGGCGCCAGCTCCGGACGCAGTGAATTCCCGCACGACCTGGCTGTCTACCGTCAACGAGGACGGTAGCCCGCATGTGACTGCGGTCGGTGCCCTGTGGCTGAACGGCACGTTCTGGTTCCAGACGGGCGCGGGCACGCGGAAGGGGCGCAACGTCGCGCGCGATCCGCGGTGTTCGGTCGCGGTGTCGATCCGCGACGCGGACGTCGTCATCGAGGGTGACGCTGCGCGAGTGACCGAGCCGGTCGCACTGGCGCGTATTGCGAAGGCGTGGGCGGACAACGGCTGGCCGACCGAACCCGACGACAGCGGACCGGGCATCACTGCCCCGTTCAACGCACCATCGCAAGAATCGCCGCCGTGGAACGTGTATCGCATCGAGCCACGCTCGGCGATCGTGGCCTTGACGACCGAGCCGGGTGGCCTGACTCGCTTCCGGTTCTGACGCTGCTGATTGGCTGAGTCGCCCTCATCTAATAGGTTCTGTCAGCCTGTTGCGGCAGGATGACTCCGGTAGCGGCTGGCGGGTCAGCACTCCACTCATTTGACCCTTGAGGTCTTGCGGCAGACCGTGCGCCCGCTGGTCGTGAGGAGACGGGACAGCTGATGGGATGACGTCGCCCCGCTGGCGCGCGGCGAGCACTTGACTATTACATCGCTGGCGTCTCCTCCGTGCTGCTACCGATGGGCAGCGTCCACAAGGGAGGGTGCGCGTGGTGTACGTAGGCGACGACTGGGCCGAAGACCACCACGACGTCGAACTGGTCGACGACGACGGGCGCCGGCTGGCCAGAGCCCGACTACCCGAACCCCGCGGACAACTTTCGGTGTACGAGGCCGCTGCCCGGACCGGAGCACCCGGTACGGACACCCGAGGACGCGTACTCGTCGTCCACGTGGCTGTTCGCGGAGCAGATGCTTTAGGCCAGCGCCCGCGCAGACCTCGGCCCGGCGTTCCGCGTCCTATATGGACAGTTGAGCACCGACGTGCGGTACCGGCGGATCCGGCTCGGCGTGTGCATCAACGCGGCGGTCGCGTCCGCACATCGCAAAGAGATCGCGACGCTCGCCTTCTGGCGAGCCGAGGGCGAGGAGGCGCTCACCGGCTACGTCACGCTCACCGAGGTCCATGACTTCTACAAGCAGCTGATGACGAGCCGGTACTACCGCGCGCTGAGCTTCCTGCCGTACCTCACGGGGGACCACGACCAGCTCCGCTCGGACATGGACCGCTGGCACGGCACGGCGGCTGTCCTCTCCGGCCACGATGAGCACATCCGGATTCTGGCCGCCGACAACTACTTCCCTGCGGTGGAGACCATGGTGCGCGCGTACACCCATCTCGGCGAGCACGACGCCGCGCTCGCCGCGGTTGACAAGCTGGCCGCCGAGATCGATCCGCTGGACCCGAAGACCCGGTTGGAGGCCGGCGAGCTGCGCTACCGTGCGGGCGACGTGACCGGAGCACTCGACGCATACCTGCCCGCGGCGCACCTGCAGGTCTCGTATGGTCGACTGTCCTGGTTCAACGCCGGCCAGTGCCACGAGCAGCTCGGCCAGCGCGACGAGGCGGTCGAGTGATACCGCCGCTCCCTGGCACACTGGCCGACCGGGATCACGCCACTGCGCCGCCTGCGCGACCTGCTCCGCGGCGACTCTCCGATCGTCGACGACCGCCTGCTGCACGCCTGGTGTACCCGCCAACCAGCGTGGTCGTCGCTGCCGGCCTGACAGACGAACCGTCCGGAACGCGTAGACGGTCAGCTATGGTTCACTGCCGGTGGGTGTGAGGTGCCGGATCTTGGTCACCCATAGGATGACGCGAGGCGAACGGGAAAGGTGGCTCGATGGACCCGGATGCACAGCTTCAGGCGCCGCTGGCGCCGGCGACGGCGTCGATCCCGCGCCGCGTCCTGGGCTGGTCCATCGACTACACGATTGTCATGGTGCCCGGGCTGACGCTGGTCACTCTCGCTCTCGTCGGCATGGTCCACGCCCTGCCAGGCTATATCGGTGCCGTTGGCGCAGACGTCGGCTGGTCGGGTCTAGTGCGGCTGATCGTGCACCACGGCGGGGGCGCCCACGTCGTCAAGGACGCGGCCGCGGACGAGTGGACGGCGTTCGCCCGGCCGCTGATCGCCGCGCTTCTCGCCGTGCCACTCCTCCAATTCGCCTACCACGCAACACTACTGTGCTGGCCCGGCCGCACCATTGGAAAGATCGTGACCGGCACCCGAGTCGACGATAAGCGGATGGACATGTCTTCCCGCAGACGCCGTCTTGCGCTGCGTCGGGCACTGACCACGACCACGATAGAGACCGGACTGATAGGTGTCGCGCTCGCCGCAACCACCCTCGGACACCTCTACACCGCTGTAACGATCTGGGCAGTGGCCCTGGTCGGCTTCTGGATCAATGCGTTTACTCTGCTCGGACCGCGCCGCCGCACCATCGTCGACCGCTTGGCCGGCACGGTCGTCATCCGTTCCTCCGCCATTGCGCAGGTGGCTGAGCGGGTCCGGAATCTCGAGGCCGGCCGCGGCTTCGCGGATCGCGCTCTCGCCGCCCGGGACCAGGCCTCGGCGCTCGCTGTCACCGCCGGCCAGCTGACTTTCGACGCCGCCACAACGGCCGGGCAACTGGCGCGCGAAAGCACCGGGGCGATCGCGGCCAGCAGGACAGCCCAGCACGCCCAAGCTCTTGGCGTCATAGGCGCCGACAAGACCCGCCAGCTCGGCGGGCAAGCCGCAGACCGGGCTCGCCGCCTCGGCGGGCGGGCACAACAAGCCTGGAACGCGCGCCAGGCCGGGCGGGAACAGCAGCAGGACGGACGACAGCTTCCGCCCGCGGACCGCCCCGACCCGCCGCCGCCCGCACCCACGGCCTAGACCCGACAGCAGGCTCGGCGGGCGGGGTATCCGTTGAGTCCACTGTGGAGTGTCCGCTCGCACCTCGGAGTACCCGTCAGGCGCGGGCGAGGGATCGGGCGGGCGGGAGACGCAGGGCCCTTCGGGTGGGGATTTCCATAGTGAGCACGACGATCCCGGCGACCGTCACCCCGATCGCGGGCAACAGCCACAGCGGACCGGACGGCCAGGGGCGGTGCAGGAAGCCGAGGCCCAGCAGGGCAAGCGGGACGGCTGACAGCAGCGGACCGGCGATCAGCGCGACGCCGATGATGAAGGCTGCCTCGCGACGCATCATCCGACGTAGCTGGCCGGGGTTGCGCCGATGAGCTGCAGCGCGGCGAGTTCCCGGTGGCGGGCCGCGGTGGTGGCGATCAGCTTGTTGGCGATGCCGAGCAGATCTCGTTGATCTGTGCCAGCCGGGCGTCGCCGATCGCCCGTCGCGTGCTGGGCAACCGGCGTGGCTTGTCCACCTTGGCCGCCGGATTGTCGACCTCGCGGATCCACCCGTCAGCAACCGCCCTCCGATACAGACACCCCAACGCGGCCACCAGGCGCTCAGCCGCCAACCGACCGCCACGGGCGTTACAGCGGGCCACCACATTGGACTGCACCTCGACGCACAATCGCTCGATCTCCGACGGCACTGGCTCGTCGATCCGTCGATCGCCCCACGCATGGATGACCCGATTCCAGTACGAGCCGTACACCCGCCGGGTCCCCGGCGACACCGCGGCCGATACCACCGGCACATACTCGGCGAACGTCGGCGCACACGGGCCGGCCGGCGCGACATCCAACAGATCCGCCGGAGAGATACCCATCCGCTCCAACATCAGCCGCGCCGCCGCCAACTCCGGACGGTCGGACAGAGTCTGCGTCACGCCGCCTCACCCCCGACGACCGCCGCGTGGACATCCGCGAGCAGCCCGTCGAGCATCGTGAAGCAATGCCCCACCAGTACACCGGTCGCGCAGTCGGCTGCGAACAGCAGCCGATCCCCCGCCTGCAGCTGGCACCAACGTCGCACCACAGCCGGCAGCAGCAAGTGCCCACGGTCGTCGATACGGTGCACTCCATCGTCGGCGAGGGCGACGACGATGATCCCGCCCCGCTCCCGGATGCTGACCCGAGCACCCGGCGCCCACCCCATCACGCGGATGACATTGCGATCGGCGACCCGGCCGCTCTTGTCCACCGCACTGACCACGTACACGATGTCCATCACACGGGGCGAACCCCGGTCCAACGAGGGTATGGGAAGAGGCGTCCGAACCCGACCCGTCTGACCGGGCCCGGCATGCCGGGTCCGGTCAGAGCGGGGAATCACCGGCGGCACAACAGACGTGGTCACCGCGACCACCCCTGCAGCCCGCAGGCAGTCACACTCGGTGACCAGAAAACGGAATTGAGGTGTTCAAGGATGCTTGAACACAAACACGGGAACTGCGCACACGTGCGGAAATTCTGTGTCCGAGGGGG
>Ga0070679_100000118_pt1 | contig 62242 bp, 46 predicted proteins | sample KBSC63BmetaG_FD_65652 | JGI IMG/M metagenome (GOLD analysis project Ga0070679, IMG submission 65652) | Corn rhizosphere microbial communities from Kellogg Biological Station, Michigan, USA - KBS C6-3B metaG | ecosystem: Host-associated > Plants > Roots > Rhizosphere | place: USA: Michigan... | reverse complement strand
CAATCACTTTCCGGCCGACGTTCTTGGCGAGGGCGACACCCGTGCGCACACGAAGGTCCACCGAATCGCCGACGGCGACTTCCATGAACAGCGGCCTTCCGCGCAGCAGCTCTGCAGTCCGGCTCAGCGGATTGGCATCGAACCGGACATAGGGGAGCCGGAAGGATGCCGCGAGAGTCTCGTAGTCGGGATTGGTCAGGCGAACCGCGTGGCTGTGTCCATGCTCCGAAAGCTGCTGGTAGCGAATCTGATTCAACTGCCCATCGTTGAAGACGATTACGGCTAGGGGCAGGCCTTCTCGTTGCGCCGTCATCAGCTCCAGACCCGACATCAAGAACCCACCGTCACCGACAATCGCGATGACGTCGCGTTCGGGAGCAGCCACCCGAGCACCGATCGCCGCCGGCAAACCGAAGCCCATCGACTGAAAATCGCTCGGGAATATGAGACCACGAGGCGTGCGCACCTCGTAGTACCTTCTCGTGAGTATCTGGTGGAACCCGGAATCAGTGACGACGATGGCGTCGTCGTTGAGACATGTCCGAAGCCACGAAAAAAACTGAGCCGGCTGCATCGATCCCGATGGACCATGAATCCGAGTTTCCGGCTCCGGCGGGACCGAACGAATGGCGTCGCGAAACTCCCGAAGCTGCGATTCCTGCCATGAGGCGGTATTGGTGCGACTAGCGAGGAAGGGAACGACGACCTCCTCGACGCGTGCACAGATGGCCAGTTCCGCCTCATAGTTCGCGTTCAATACACCGTTGTCTGCATCGACGTGCACGAATTGTTCGCGCAATAGCCGCAGTCGATATCCCGCACTGCCGTTATGGGTCAACTTGCAGCCGAGGCCAAGGATCAGATCCGATTCGGCAAAGAGCCGATTTACTTGATCGGTCGTGCCTCGGAGCGGATCGTAGCCCATGGCCAACTCGTCGTCTTCGCGCAGCAACCCTCGCGCTGACGGCGTGGTGACTACGGGAATCCGCAGACGACGCGCGATCGAACATAGATCCTGCGCCGCTCCCGTTGCGCCTGCGCCGAGTAAGAACACCGGACGTCGGGCTTCCGCGAAGCGCGTAGCAAGGCGTTCGCAATCTTGCGTCTCCACATCAACGTGCGCGGCGTCAACGGTCTGCCCGCGCAACGCGATCCGGTCGGCCAGGTCTCTTGCGTCGAGCTGCACAACGACCGGGCCTGGTCCGCCGTTTGTCGCGAGATCCGCGGCGTGATGGACGGCCGCTACTACGTCCGTTACGCCGTCGATGAGCAGATAATGTTTCGCCAACACGCCAGCGATCGCGGCTTGATCGATGGCCTGCAGCTGAAACGCGTGCCTGTCGTCGGGCCGCGGTGTCGGAACGAGGTGCAACAGTCCAACCGAATCGTGTCGCGCTTCCGCCAGGCCCGTAAGAGCGTAAGTGAAACCGGGGCCGGAGATGGTTGTCAGCGCCGCAATCCGCCCGCTCGCGCGGAAATATCCGTTCGCCATGAATGCGGCCGCCAGCTCGTCGGTTGCGAGAACGGTCCGAATTCCCGCTCGCCGGATTTCCTCGAAAAGCGCCACGCTTTGAGTGCCCGGAAGACCGAATACCGTGTCGATTCCGACCTCACGAAGCGCCCCGACGAGAGCGGTGAGCGCCGTTGTCATTGCGACTCTCTACTTGCGGTACGCGGAGAGAACCGTGGCAGACGTCGGCGAATGAACGCGGTCAGAATCTCGATGGCGCCGGCGGTCGCGGGGAGGGGATCCGACCACTGGAACACCGTTTGTGTCGCACCAAACCACGATCGAAACCACGACCACAAGCTCAACTCTCCTTGCCGCCGCATGGCCTTACAGGCAAAAAAATCGGTGTACGGATACACCTCGCGACGACCGATTTGATACGTCTCGACCGAGGGCACGTCCTGCCCCAGCGCGTCGGCGTACGCCATGGAGCAGACGTCGACGCCGCATCTGGCCGTGAAGTCCACGAACCACCAGGGTCGTGCGTTGACCTCGAGGATTTTGAACAGGCCATCGCGCGCATCGAGCTTGAATTCGGAGCTGAAAATGCCTCGGTACCCGATGGCCGACAGTAATTGTTGAATGGACTCGACTGCCTGAGCGGCCGCGCCCGGAACGACACTTATCATGGCTGTACTGTTCCCAAAATCCGCCGGATACATTCGCAGTCGCTCGCGGACGAGAAGTCCACGCATGCTTCCGTGGCGATCTATAAACCCATCAAGGAAGTAGTGGTGTTTCGCGGGACCCGGGACGTATTCCTGTACAATTGCGTCCAGCCCCTTGGCGCGAATGGCCTGGAGTCGTTCAGTGAGCTCTGCACGACCGCTGACGTGAAAAGCCTTGACGCCAAACTGCTCTTGGAAACTCTGGGAATCCCGGGGCTTCACTATGGCCGCTTCGAATACCCGGTCCGGAATGTCGACGAGATCATCGTTGCTGTCCAACGTCTTCGAATACGGGTGCGGGATTCCGGTCTCCTTGAGTATTCTCGCAAACGCGCCCTTGTCCACGAGATGATGCAACACCTGCGGCTCACTGAGACTGGCCGGAAAGCGATTCCTCAAGTGCGGCGGCAGTTCGGCGACACGCGTGATCCATCGGTCGGAACACGGAATTAGCACGGCGCGTTCGAACGGCAGACGTTCGAGCCACGACTCGATCGGCTCGTTCGTCCGCTGCATGTCTTGACTCGGCAACGGCCGGTACCAACGCGACCGTTTCAGAAGGGGATCAGCCCCCTCGGCGAGGTACGTGGGGATACCAGCGCGCCGGAGAATCCGGAGCACGCCCAATGGCGTTATGCCGGACCCCAAAACGATGGCAGGAATCGACCGCGTCATGATTTGATTAGAAGTCGTCGCTAGCGATGTGCTATAGCGACGCGACGACTTTCACGTGCTTTGCAAGGCGGTCCGCCAGCTCGGATGGAGTGCCATTGCGCAGGCATTGCTTGCCCCATGCCTCCAGGTGCAGGAGGCGCATCCTCAGCGGGTGACTGGCGTTCGCAAGGAGGTAGCGCAGGCGCCGATGTGTCAATCCAAAAAACTCCTGCGTAAAGCCACCCTCGAAGAAGGCGTCCTCAATCCTGGTTCGCTCGAAAGCGTTGGTGAGAAACATGAGCTTCTTGCGACGGCTCAGACTCGCCGGGACGTACCGATCCGCGATTTGTCGTACGATCCACTTGTCTCGGTAGAATGGGTGCTCGGGGTCGCCCACTTTCGAGGAAAATCGGATTTTGTACGACGACGGAAGATTCGCGGCGAGTCGCACGACGCGACTATCGAGAAACGGAAATCGTGACTCGACGCTTGCCGACATTCCCTGCGTGTCGTTGCGATGGAGTAGCAGCCGCAGGATGTAGGAAAGCTCGCCGCCCCTGGCAAAGTCCGTGGTGGGACCAGCGCCGGCCGAACCGTTCTCCGATTCCCCGTAGGATGCGGAACCAATCGCGAGCTCGAAGCCGTTCACCATGCCTCGCGCGAGGGCTGAATCCCGATCGGCAGGCAATGCCTGCCGTGTTGCGCCAACCATACGCTTCATCCGGCCGACAATCCGTCCGGGGATGCTGGATACGCTCGCTCGAAGGTTCGGGACGAGCCACGGATAACCCATGAAGCACTCGTCGGATCCCTCTCCCGTGAGCACCGCCTTGACGCCGTGCTCGTGAACCAGATGCGATACCAGGCGCACCGCCACCGTGTTTGGATGGACGAATGCTGGAAACTCGTAGTGTTCGACTACCGCGGGAATGCCGTCCACGAAATGGTGATCGCGGACGGCGACGGTTCGCAGATTGAGCTTCAGGTGACGAGCAAGCGTTTCGGCGGCGCTCCGCTCACTCAGTCGGCCTTCGACATCGGCGTGAAATACCTGGAGGTCACCGTGCGAGCGCGCGGCCATTGCCATGATGAGCGACGAATCGACGCCGCCACTACAGAAGGCGCCGACCGGCGCGTCGGCGACAAGCTGGCTGTTCACCGCCGCGAGCAGCGCCTGCTCGACCGTGTCGACGACATCGCGCTCCGACAGCCGAGCCAGCGACTCAGCCAGCGCCGGGTCCACGAGATCAGGAAGCTGGAAGTACTGGCTGCGCTCGACGGCTCCGCCGCGCTTGACGCGAATGACCCCGCCCGCCGGCACAAAATCGATTCCGTCGTAGAACGATTGCCCCGACACTGGGCCGTTGAATCCCTGAAGAAAGGCCGATACCGTCAGCGCGTTGGCTCGTAACGGGATCCAGGGCGCCATCGAACTGACGGTCGAACCAAAGAGAAATGCGTCGTCGCTCTGGTGGACGTAGAGCGGCTTGATGCCGAAGCGATCTCGGGCCAGCACCAGCAATTCGTTCTTCGTGTCATAGAGCGCGAACGCGAACATGCCTTCGATCTGCTTCAACGTCTCTTCCACGCCGAGCCGGATCAAAGCGGCGAGCAGGACCTCGGTGTCACTCGTCGTATGGAAGCGCGCGCCCAATCCTTCGAGCTTCGACTTGAGCGCGCCGTAGTCGTACAACTCGCCGTTGTAGATCAGCACGTACCGGCCGGTATCGTCCCAGAACGGCTGATTGCTCCGCTCATTCAAGTCCACCAGCGATAATCGCGTGTGCACCAGGCCCACGCCGTCCGCCGCGAAGATGCCCGATCCATCCGGCCCACGATGTCGCATACGGTGGGCGGTCTCCCTCAATCGCTCCTCTGAGGGAGGCGCTCCAGCCCGATGCTGCACGATGCCGAATATTCCGCACATCCGACTCACCTCGAAGCCGCGAGAGTACACTGGCCCACAGGACGGCGTGCCCGCCTTGGATTCGGGCTGGACCGCAACCTAACGAAAGGGTAGAGCCCGATCAGCCCCTGTAAGTCGGCCACGCGGAATTTCCGCGACCTGCAGCGTGGTCAACCCCGGCAATGGAGCCGTCAACGCTTCGTGTCATGGGCCGGAAGCGTCATCGACACTATCATACAACGCATCTCTGATGGGGCTGCCATTGCTGTTACACGAGGCGTTCCGGCGCCAGGCAACACAAACGCCTGATACGATTGCGCTATACGACCGGGACAGCTCGATCCGATTTCGGGATCTCGACATACGCTCCAGCGCCGTCGCCGCCGGATTGGTGCGCCGCGGGCTGCAGCACGTTGCTGTCGGGGTCTGCCTGGAGCGCTCGATCGATTATGTGATCGCCGTGCTGGGCGTGCTGAAAGCCAACTGCTTCGTGCTTCCGCTGCCGCCGTCTTATCCCCGTGCCCGCCTGAATCAGATCATCGCGTTCGTAGAACCGGCCGCGATTATCACTGACCGGACCGATGCCCCTTGCGGACTCACCGCGGATTCCGCGCTGGAAATAGCAACATTGGTTCAGGAGACCGCACAAGATGCGCCGGAGCCATCAGAGCCGGACCAGCCTGCGTTCGTGCTCAGCTCCTCCGGATCGACCGGGCACCCGAAGATGATCGTGCGGAGTCATCGCTCGTTTTTTCATCGGTTGCAATGGACGTGGAGCCGGCACCCGTTTACTGCGGACGAGGTGTGCGTACAGAAGTCGCACATGACCACGACGCACGCGATCTACGAGCTCTTCGAACCGCTGCTGCGTGGTGTGCCGACTCACATCGTGGGTGACGAAGCGGTCCGCAAGCTTGATGACTTCTGGCAGTTCATTCGCGACAAGCGGGTCACTCGGCTGCTGGCGGTTCCGTCGATGCTGCAGACGTCGTTCGACACGACATCCGTGGCGGCGCCCGACCTGAAGGTGCTCGTGCTCATGGGTGAGCGCATATCGACGCGACTCGCGCAGCGGACGATCGAGGCCTTCGGGGCGGAGACCAGGCTGTATTCGATCTACGGGAGCACAGAAGCGAGCTCGGTGCTCCTGTGCGACATCCGCGCTGCATATCGGCCTGGCCACGAGCTCCCACTCGGCGAGCCGATCTCGCCGGAGGTGCAGGCCGCGGTACTCGACGAGGCGTTCGAGCCGGTGCCGAATGGAACCGCGGGCATGCTGTTCATCGCCGGGCCGGCCCTCTTCACGGAGTACTACCGAGACCCCCAGCTGACCGCGTCCGTGATCGCCACGCGAGCTGGCGTCCGCTGGTATCGGACCCAGGACGAAGTACGGCGGCTTCCGGCGGAGATGCTCGAGTTCATCGGACGGGTCGACGACACCGTCAAGGTCCGCGGATTTCGCGTTGACCTGCGAGATGTGGAGCGCACGATCGCGATGCATGCGGATGTGCAGCAGTGTGTCGCGCTGCCGACGTCGAATGACGGCGGCGATTCATCACTCGTGGTATTCATCACGCCGTCCAGTGTGTCGCCGGCGACCGTGCTGCAGCATGCGCGCTCGGCGCTTCCCGCGTACATGGTGCCATCGGCCGCGGTGTGCGTGGACACGCTGCCGCTGACGCCTAGCGGCAAGATCGACCGACGAAAGCTGTTGGCGGATTACGCCGCGCAACCCGCGGCGGCGTCGGAACGCTTCGAGACCGAAATCGAGCGACAGGTCGCCGACGTGTGGCGTGCGGTTTTGGGGCACGCGCGCTTCGGTCGCGAGAGCAGCTTTCTCGAGGTCGGCGGCACATCGCTCACAGTATTCGCCGCTGCGCATCGCTTGCGCGAAGCGTTCCGTCTCGAACGCGATGTCCTCTCGGACGGTTCGATCTACCAGCATCCGACGTTGGCCGGCCTGGCGTCGTACATACACGATCTGCGCACAGGGCGCGCGGCAGCCGTCGTCGCCAATTCCGTTCTCGTGACGTTGAAGCAGGGGAGCGGTCGCGCTTTACCGCCGCTATTCGTCATCGCGTCGGCGGGTGGAACTCTGGGCGCTTATTCCAAGCTGGTGCACGCGCTGCAGACGCCTCGCGAGGTTGTAGGCGTTCGCGATCCGTTCCTGTGGGGAGAGCGCGATGCGACACGGGGGTTCAAGGCCTGGGTCGGTGCTTATCGCGATGCCATGCTCCAGCGGCAGCCGGTCGGACCCTTCCATCTCGTTGCGTATTCGTCGGCCGGCGCGTTCGGTTACGAATTGGCCCGCCAGCTGCGCGGCCTCGGGCATGGCGTGAACGTCCTCGCGTTGATCGATCCACTGGCGCTCGATCGGCGGACGAAATCACGCTTCGGGCACTGGGCGCTGGAGGCGAGGTTCGGACGTCCAGAAATGGCGCGTGTCGTGCGCCTGGCCGGCGTGGCGCGACGACTGCTTCCCCGGTGGCTCGTCGATCGCGCGGATGATGCAGCCGATGTGGCGGTCTCCGCCGATGATTTCCGTCAGCTTCAGGAGTGGGCGCTGAGCGATCGTGGCCACATCATTCGAGTGGCCGCACTGCTGGAGCTCAACACCGGATTGCCGTTCCGGCTTGGTCCGTCAGAAATACCTGCCGACGGAAGTGGATGCCTGGATGCGTTCCTCGCGAAGGTTCGTACCGTCGCACCGGAGACAGACGTGGAGATGATGGAGCTGCTGCTGGTGCAGTATGAGCTCCAGGTCCGCATGCAACACCGGTATCGGCTTCGGCCATACGACGGCGGGGTGCACCTGTTCGAACCCGAAGGACCATTTCGCGGCCTCGAGGCGGCACAGCTCGCGCCGTACGTCTCTGGATTGCATGCCCGGGGGTTCCCGGTTGGCGAGAGCGGCGCGACTTCAGTGCTGGACGATGCGTTCCCCGATCGCATTCGAACGCACTACCTGTGCATGAGAGACGACGTGTTCGTCGGTCATCTCGCATGCGCGCTCGACGAACTTCTGGAGAGCCAACAGTGAAGCGAGGTCGCATGGCGCCCTCGCTTCAGCTGTGACTCCGCCATCAATCGCGAGGGCGGCTAGAAAATCGTGTAGATGAACGGGGCGAGTGCCGAGCCCTGCGCGAAGGCGATCAGGAGTCCGACCGCGAGCATCGTCACCACGAGCGGCACCAACCAAAACTTCTTGCGCACGCGCATGAACGCCCAGAGTTCACCCATCAGTGTCGACTTGGCCATGACTGTCAGACGGTATGAGGATTGAGTTTAAAGTTCTCTCTCAGAATTGCCGTTCGAGGTCGCCACGGCGCTCGCCGGACGCGCGCGTGAACCACACCGTGTCACCCACGGATTTCAACTTGTTGCGTCCCGCCGCGCGCATCAGCACACCGACGGGGCTGATGATGACGAAGTAGATGACCCCCATGAAGATTGGCGTCGTCACTTTGCTGAGCAGCGCCGCCAGGCCCATCCAGGCCGTGTACACCTTCGACAGCACGGCGGGTACCGCCAGGCCGGTGAGGATCAGCGCTGCACCGATCCCTCCGAAAATGCCGGGTACGACGGTGGGTTTGTGCCGAAAGAATGCGATTGCCGCGAGTACTGCGAACGCACCGCCAACGAGCAAGCCGAATTGGCGGAGCTCCTTGATCGTCGCAGGTCGCTTAGGGTCGAGATGACTCACGTGTTCTGACGTGAAGGTTGATCGTTGCGTGTCGCCGTCGGTCGAGGCGTAGCGAATCAGTCGAGCTGGAATTCCTTCTGCCATGCCGCGGCATTCTCGGTCCACTCGCCCTGACCGGTTTTGCTGAGCAGATACGGGCCGAGCACGAGATAGTCGATCTGCGTGCGCATGAAGCAGCGATACGCGTCCTCCGGAGTGCACACGATCGGCTCTCCACGGACGTTGAACGACGTGTTGATGACGACCGGGCATCCGGTGAGCGATTCGAACGCCTTGATCAAAGCGTAGTAGTCCGGGTTCGTTTCCTCGGTCACCGTCTGGATGCGTGCCGAGTAGTCGATGTGCGTCACCGCGGGAATGTCGGAACGAGGTACGTTGAGCTTGGCGATACCCCAGAGCTTCTCGTTCTGTTCGCGGGTCATCGGGATCTGCCGTGCTTCCTTCACCGGCGCGACCAGGAGCATGTACGGCGAATCGCCATCCAGCTCGAACCAGTCGGCGACGCGTTCACGAAGGACGCTGGGCGCAAATGGCCGGAATCCTTCGCGGAACTTGATCTTGATGTTCATGTCCGCCTGCATCCGCGGATTCCGAGGATCGCCGATGATGCTGCGCGAGCCAAGTGCACGCGGGCCGAACTCCATGCGACCGTTGAACCAGCCTACGATCGCGCCCTGCGATAGAATCTCAGCGACGCGCAAGGGCAACTTCCCCTTCTCGATCTTCTCGAAGGGAGCGCCCGTCTTTTTCAGGAATTGCTCGATCTCCTGGTCCGTGTACTCAGGTCCGAGGTACGCTCCCTTCATTGCGTCGCGCGGCTTACCGTCTTTGCCGACGACCACCTTGCGCGGCTGCTTGAAGTGCCGATGCCAGATGAGCTGGGCGACACCGAGCGCCCCGCCTGCATCGCCGGCTGCCGGCTGAATCCAGATCTGCTCGAACGGGCCCTCGCGGAGCAGGCGTCCGTTGCCGACGCAATTCAGAGCGACGCCGCCAGCCATGCACAGCGCTTTGGCGCCGGTCTCCTTCTTGGCCGTGCGCGCCATGCGCAGCATGATCTCCTCGGTGACCACCTGAACGCTCCGGGCGAGATCCATCTCCTTTTGCGTGAGATCGGTTTCCGGGACGCGCGGTGGTCCGCCGAATAGCTCGTTGAACGCCTCGCTCGTCATCGTGAGGCCGGCGAGGTAGTTGAAGTACTTCTGATTCAACGTGAACGAGCCGTCCTCGCGGAGGTCGACGATGTGCTTGTAAATGAGATCGACGTACTTGGGCTCACCGTACGGGGCCAACCCCATGACCTTGTACTCACCAGAATTCACCTTGAACCCGGTGTAGTAGGTGATCGCCGAGTACAGGAGTCCCAGGGAATCCGGCCAATGGAGCTCTTTGATGATCTCGAGATCCGCGCCACGGCCTATCCCGATCGATGCGGTGGCCCATTCGCCAACGCCATCCATCGTGAGGACCGCTGATTCCTCGAACGGAGAGGGGAAGAACGCGCTTGCGGCGTGGCTTTCGTGGTGCTCGGCGTAGAGGAGTTCGCCGTCCCACGGTGCAGGGTCTTTCGAACCTGCGTCGCCCAGGAGGGCGAGCGCGTCACGGAGCTCACGGTCGGTGTACAGCTTCTCCTTTACCCAGAGCGGACCGGCCTTCAAAAAGCTCTTGAAACCGCGGGGCGCTACCCCGAGGTACGTCTCGAGAATTCGCTCAAACTTGAGAAGCGGCTTGTCGTAGAACCCGACGGCGGCAAGGTCATTGATGGTGACGCCAGCCTGGCGAAGACAATACGAAGCGGCTCGGTGGGGAAAAGCAGCGTCGCCCTTTTTCCGCGTGAGGCGTTCCTCTGACACGGCAGCAACGACCTCTCCGTCGCGCAGAACGCAAGCAGCGCTATCGTGATAGTAGGCCGAGATACCGAGGATGACGTTCGATTTCGGAGACATCCGATTGGTTTGAGAGGTACACGGAGACTAGCCCGCTACGGACTCCACCGGCAGTGCCGAAAAGCTGCAAGGGCGGGACCCGAACGCGCGGCGCTCGCCAGATCGGTCTGCAGAGCCAAGTTCCTTTGTTGCAACGACCTGAGCTCGATGGCGAGGGTCCGAATCACCAGACGATCTGCCATTCATGTGGTAACTGCGCAGCAGGTGTCACATCCGCGCGACACGGATGCATCGGTCGTGCTCGCAGCCGACGGCGGTCGCCGCCAGGCTTCCGTTCTGTTCTGGCTCCTGACCTTACCTAGATCGCCAATCGGGCGATAGTGGACAGCCCTCGTTCAGGCGAAAAATCCAACGAAATTGCGACTGTGAAAGATAGCGCTCCGTGAGTCGCGCCGATTACCGAACCAGAGCCTTTCTTCCGGCTCGGTCGACCACATCGGAGAGCACCTGTTCGAGCCGCTGACCGCCACTCTCCCACGAGTATCGCTCGCGAACGAAGGCACAGCCGCTCTCTGCCAGCTGCTGTCCGTACTCCGGGTTCTCGATCAGCTGAAGGACCTTGGCGGCAAAGTCGGCCGGTTCGTCCGCGACGAGGAGGTCGCGTCCGTGGACGACCTCCAAGCCCTCAATCGTTGGTGTTGTCGCAACGACGGCTTTCTTCATGGCCAGTGCCGCGAGCAGCTTATTCTTGATGCCGGTCCCCAGGCGCAGTGGAGATACGACGACACCGGCCGACCACACATACGGCCGAATGTCCGACACACCGCCCGTTACGTGAACGCCAGGCAGGGATGCAAGTGCCTTCACCTTGGGACCGGGATCCTTCCCAACGACCCAAAACTGAGCCTCGGGCCGGCGTTGGTGAATGAGAGGGAGGACGGTCTCGGCGAAGTGGATTGCTGCGTCCTCGTTCGGCTGGTATGTCATCACGCCGGTGAAGACGATTTTCGACCAGTCAAGCTCGCCGCTGCCGGGCCCAAAAAAGTTGCTATCGACGCCGTTGCCGATGGTGAACGTGTTCGCCACCGGATTCAGCTTTCGGAGATAGGCCTCGTCGACATTGGAATTGACGATCACGGCGCCAAACGTCTGGCTCAACGCTGACTCGAGTTGGCCGATACTGCGGATTGCGAAGGATAGGCTCAGCCGACGCAGCCAGTTCCGCTCGAGTTGCCGCGTTCGAACGGTGAGCAGTGTGATGCTATCGTGCAGATCAATGATCGCGGGACAGGCGAGCCCGGCGCCTTCGACATACTGCGCGGTCCACAGACCGTCAACGAAGATGGCGTCGAAAGCACCGCCCAGATACATGTCGCGAATGCGCGCACACTGCTCTGCGTAGAACTGCGGCGTGCGATGGCGCGTGATGAAAAACGGCGCCTGGCGGATGCGATGCCTCTGCGCGCCCAGCCAGCCAAACGCCGGCGCGTTCGGGAGCAAGACGACGTCGTCGAAGACGTTCTCGACCAGAGGATCGGCGAGGAACTCCGCTTGACGCTCCGGTGACCGCGACAGCGTCGCAAGCGTGAGGTCGTGCCGCTGAGCGAGATGGCGGCACAGGCTGAAGAGTCGCGGGGACCCCGGCATATTCGACGTCGCCGGGATCTCACTGCCGATGACCAAGATCTTCACTGTGGCATCCGAACGGCGCGGCTGCCGCGCGCGCGCGGCATCGATCGCATCACCAGCAAATCCCTTCGTAATGGGCCGGCGTGTCCACTTTTTTCGCGAGACGCGCGAGATCGACGACCGTTTGCTCAGGGCGCAAGCGCCGCAGTGCCTCGGCGAATTCCGGCGACTGGTAGCCGACGACGATGACTTCGGCGTCCTTGATCAGTGCGTCGGTGTCCGCCACGAGCAGCGACGACAGGTGGGGAATGTGCTCATCGATGAAACGACGGTTCGCGCCGATCAAGCGACTCGTCGCGACGTTTCGGTCGTAGATCCGCACGGCATAGCCCTTACCGAGAAGCGTCTCGATCACTTCGACGAGCGGGCTTTCGCGCATGTCGTCCGTGTCCGGCTTGAACGCCATGCCGAGGAAGCCGATCCGCTTCTTCCCGTGGGCCATGATCATCTGAAGTCCGACGCGCACCTGCGCCGCGTTGCTGGCGAGAATCGCGTTGAGAATGGGACTATCGAGATCCAGGCTCTTCGACTGATACGTCAGCGCTCGCAGGTCCTTGGGCAGGCACGAGCCGCCGAACGCGAAGCCGGGTTTCAGATACGCGGGCGACAGATTCAGCTTCCGGTCCTCGCAGAACACCGCCATCACTTCGTGGCCATCGAGGCCCATTCGCTTGCAAAGGTTCCCGATCTCGTTGGCGAAGCTGACCTTGAGCGCGTGGAACACGTTGTCGCAATACTTCACCATCTCCGCGACGCGGATCGAGCTGCGGATCACCGGCGCATCGATGCCAGCGTAGAGCTCCATGAGTTGGTCGCCCGCGTTGGGGCTCGACTCGCCGACGACGATTTTCGGAGGATTGTAGAAGTCGTACACCGAGGTGCCTTCGCGCAGGAACTCGGGGTTGTAACAGACTTCGAATCCCTGTCCAACCTTTTTCCCCGAGTGCTTTTCCAAAATCGGAACCAACACGTCCTCGGTCGTGCCCGGCAGCATGGTGCTGCGCAGTACCACGACGTGCGGCGTGGCTTTATCACGCAGCGCGTCGCCGATCTCTTCGCAGACGCGCTTCATGTACTTCAGATCCAGGTTGCCGTTGGCCTGGCTCGGCGTGCCGACGCATACGAGCGAGATGCTCGTCGCCTTGATCGCCTCGGCGGCCGAGGTCGTCGCGCGGAGCAGTCCGGCCTTGTGTCCCTCGGCGATGAGCTCGGGCAGCTTTGGCTCGACGATCGGTGCCACGCCTGCGTTCAGCTCGTCAACTTTCGGCTGTGCGACGTCGACGCCAATGACCGTGTGCTTCTGCGAGACGAAGCACCCCATGCAGACTGTTCCCACGTAGCCAAGGCCGAAAACGCTAATTTCCATGGAGCTTGATTGTGTTATTGGGGGTTGCCGCCACGACGGATTGACACAGTCAGACGAGTCGCCGTGACGCTCAGTCACGGGCGATCCGCCGCGGATGGACGAGCAGTTTACATCGCGCGATTGTCGATGGCGGCGCGCTCTGGCGCGCAGAGGTGCCGCAGTAAATGGTGGCTCGCAGGGCCTAACGCGGGCCGTGCGCGCGCGAGAAATGCTCGACCGAAACGATTGAACGTGCGCCAAGAGGACCTGACTCCGATAATTATGATCAGCCGGCGCGCAGAGCCCAAGGGCCGGAGCCGCGTCGGCGCGGTCCGATCACGAATCGTGCCCGACTCGACGATCCATCGTAACCTTTCAGGCATGAGCCAGGATAGTCTGGTCGTCGTCACCAGTAGGGCATCATCGGTTTCGCGGCGGCACGTGCTGTCGCGGAGGGATCCATCGCGCCAGGACATGTCGCAAAGTCGCCGGCAGCTGCAACGGTCTATCCAATTGTACGAGCGTACATTCATCGAGCGATCAGAGAGCAATGCGGTCGGGAAGCTCGCCGCGCTTTTCTCGGATTCTTTCAGCTCGAACGGCCAGGTCGACGACGTATGCCCCCTGCGCGAAAGCCGCGACGCTTGTCGCCGTCGCGGCGCGCCGATCGTGAACGCCCCCTCTTCGAGGAGTCACGCATGAAGACGCTTTCGCTCCGCCCGTCGGACGGAGAGACGCTGCGCGTGCTCTGCCTTGGCGCGCATTCCGACGACGTCGAGATCGGCTGTGGGGCGACGATGTTTGGCCTGCTCAACAGCGATTTGAAAGTCGACGTGCACTGGGCAGTGTTCGGCGCGACGGGTGACCGTGAGGCGGAAGCTCGCCGGAGCGCCGGCGTCGTGCTGGCCGGCGCGGCGTCGCAGCAGGTCGACGTTTACGGGTTTACGGACAGTTTTTTTCCGTACGAAGGCGCTGCCATCAAGCGGGAGTTCCAGGCCATCAAGGCGAGGTTCGTACCCGATGTGGTCTTCACCCACCGTGGAGACGACCGCCATCAGGACCATCGCGTGATATCAGAGCTCACCTGGAACACGTTCCGCGATCATCTCATTCTCGAATATGAGATACCGAAATACGACGGAGACCTGGGTACGCCCAACGTATTCGTCCCAATCGATGACGAGATGCGGCAGCGGAAAATTGCGGTGCTGATGGACGTTTTCTGTACACAACGCGATAAACGCTGGTTCTCGCCTGAGACGTTCGAGGGGCTGATGCGTATTCGTGGAATTGAGTGCGCATCGCGAACGGGATATGCGGAGGGGTTTTACATACGAAAGCTCTGCCTCGGCGTATAAGAGGACGATTCACGTCCGGCTGTCGAGGCCATGACCCGCCGGGTGCGAGGTGGAACGAATTGGTACATGCTTGGACGTTATTTTGCTTTCTGCTGGCGGCCTGATCCGTGTATTTTTTGCGTCCTTCGATCATGTAGGCGGCGCCCGAGCGGTTGCCGCAAGATGAACCCGGCGGCGATGCCGCCCAGCCGGTAAGGACTGATTTCGTGCATTTCACGCAGACTCCGATTTCCGGATCGTGGACGATCGATCCGACGCCTCATCTCGACGATCGCGGACGATTCATGCGTGCTTGGTGTGCTGACGAATTCCAGGCACATGACATCGCGTTCACCCCCGTTCAGGCCAACATGGGCCTGAGCACCAGGAAAGGCACGCTGCGCGGGATGCATTACCAGGTGGAGCCGCACGGCGAGGCGAAGCTGATGCGATGCACCCGGGGCAGCATCTTCGACGTCCTGGTCGACCTGCGTCCAGGCTCCCAGACCTACGGTCAGTGGTTCGGCGCCGAGCTCAGTGCCGAGAATGGGCGTATGCTGTATATCCCCGCGCTCTGCGCCCACGGCTATCAGACCCTCGAGGATAACACCGAGATCTACTATATGACCTCGGCTCGCTACGCGCCGTCTTCGGCGCGCGGACTGCGATTCGACGATGCGACGGTTGGCGTTCGTTGGCCGCTACCGCCGATATCGATGTCAGAGCAAGATCGAAATTGGCCGCTTCTTCATCCCGATCCTAACGCATCCAGACAATGACAGTCGATACTGCACTCAAGCGACGCGAAGCGGAGGATCGACCGATTCGGGTGGCCGTGATTGGTGCGGGAGCCACCGGAAGAGCTATCGCGCTGCAACTGGGCACGCCGGTGCCCGGCATCCGCCTCGCAGGCATCGCCAACCGCACGGCGAGACACGCGGAGCGAGCGTTTCGCGAGGCAGGCATCGAGGGGTGGGTAACGGCCGATTCGGCCGATCGAGCGACCGATGCGATTCGTCGCGGAGTTCCGGTGCTGACGGATGATCCGTCGGTGCTGGTTCGGTGCGCCGAAATCGACATCGTGCTCGAGGTTACGGGTACCGTCGAATTCGGGGCTGCGACCACTCTCGACGCAATCGCGCACCGCAAGCACACGGTCATCGTGAACGCCGAGCTTGACTCGCTTCTCGGACCGATTCTCAAGAAGAAAGCGGATGCCGCGGGCGTCGTCCTGACCAACACCGACGGCGATGAACCGGGCGTCGCCATGACCCTATTCCGCTACGTGAGCTCGCTCGGGCTGCGACCAGTCGCCGCGGGCAACATCAAAGGAATGGTCGACTACTACCGAAATCCGGATACCCAGGCCGAGTTTGCGCGCAAGAATGACCAGGACCCGTGGAAGGTCACGTCATTTGCGGACGCGACGAAGCTCTCGATGGAGACGACGGTTCTCGCCAACGCGACCGGTTTTCACGTTGGGCGACGCGGGATGTACGGACCGAAGTGCGCCGACGTGAAAGAAATGGCGGAACGTCTGCCCCCCGAAGCGATGCTCGACGGCGGAATCGTCGACTACGCTCTGGGCGCTGCGCCGCACACAGGCGCGTTCGTCGTGATTCACGAGGACAATCCACTCAAAACCGCACAGTTGGCCTACTACAAAATGGGCGCGGGCCCCTTTCACGTGTTCTACACGCCGTTCCACCTTCCGCACCTTCAGATCGCGTCGACGATCGGTCGGGCCGTGCTGTTCGATGATCCGACGGTCACGCCGCTGGGAGGCCCGCGTTGCGAGGTTGTCGCAATGGCGAAGAAGGACATGCGTGCCGGCGAGCGCCTCGATGGAATTGGTGGTTTCACCGCGTACGGCCTGATCGAGAACTTTTCGACGGCACGCGCGGCCGACGCGCTGCCGATCAGCCTTGCCGAAGGCTGTGTGCTCAAGCACGACGTCAAGAGGGATCACATGCTCACGGTCGATGATGTCACGATGCCGGCCGAACGTCTGAGCGACCGGCTCTGGCGGGAACAGTTGAAGGCGTGGCCCCTCGCTGGACGTGAGCGGCCGACGATGTCAGCGGCGGGCGCCCAATGAAAGTCGTCCTCTTTGCCGGTGGACTCGGCACACGACTGCGCGACTACGACGAGAACATCCCGAAGCCGATGGCGACACTCGGCTATCGGCCGATCATGTGGCATTTGATGAAGTATTATGCGCACTTCGGGCATAAGGATTTCATCCTCTGCCTCGGATACCGCGCGGACGTTATCAAGCAGTACTTCCTCACCTACAAGGAAGCGCTGTCGAACGATTTCGTGCTTAGCGCAGGTGGCGATCGCGTGGACCTTCTCGGAAGCGACATCCATGACTGGACGATCACCTTCGTCGACACAGGGTTGTCGACGCCGATCGGCGAGCGGTTGCGCAAGGTTCGTCATTTTCTCGAGGGCGAGGAGATGTTCCTCGCGAACTACACCGACTGCGTGAGCGACCTGCCACTCGACCGGTTCATCGAGACGTTCCGGGCGGAAAAGCGCACCGCGGGGTTCATCAGCGTCACGCCTAGTCAGAGCTTCCACTATGTCACGGCGACCGACGGCGTCGTTCGCGGGCTCACCGACATTCGCAGCACGAATCTGCGCGTCAACGGTGGATTCTTCGTCTTCCGGCAATCGATCTTCGACTATCTGCACGAGGATGAAGAGCTCGTCGACGCGCCGTTTCATCGTCTGATCGAAAAAGGCGAGCTGATGGCGTACGAGTACAACGGATTCTGGCAGGCGATGGACACGTTCAAGGACAAGCAGCAGCTCGACGCTCTGGTCGCGAAAGGCGCGCCGCCGTGGGAGGTCTGGAAGGGCAACGGCAAGCGCAGTGGCTGAACAGACGCCACGCCCGGGCGACCTCGATCGCTCATTTTGGCGCGATCGGCGCGTCTTTCTGACCGGGCATACCGGCTTCAAAGGCAGCTGGCTTTCGCTGTGGCTTCAATCACTCGGCGCGAAGGTTACCGGCTTCGCCCTCAGTCCGCCGACGGAGCCGAATCTGTTCACACAGGCGAACGTCGCGGCGGGCATGCGCTCGATCGAGGGCGACATCCGCGATTATGATCTGCTGAAAGACGCGATCGACGAATGCCGGCCGGACGTCGTCATCCACATGGCGGCACAGTCGGTGGTGAAGGCCGGGTATGCGGATCCGATCAATACGTATTCGTCGAACGTGATGGGAACGGTGCACCTGTTCGAGGCGATTCGCCGACTCGCCAGACCATGCTCGGTCGTGAATGTCACGAGCGACAAGTGCTACGACCATCGAGAGTCGGGTCCGCCGTATCGCGAAGATGATCCGATGGGGGGGGACGACCCGTACTCGAACTCGAAGGGCTGCGCCGAGCTCGTGACGTCGGCGTTTCGTCTCTCCTACTTTCCGGCCGCTGGTCCGGCGAAACACGACGTCGGTCTGGCGAGCGCGCGTGCAGGGAATGTGATCGGTGGCGGTGATTGGACGGCGAATCAACTGATTCCCGATTTGATCCGCGCGTTTGTGGCTGGCCAGCCGTGTCCGATCAGAAGTCCCAACGGCATCCGGCCGTGGGAGTTCGTGCTCGAGCCATTGCGCGGTTATCTCATGGTTGCGGAGCGACTCGCCGGTTCGAATGGCGGTGCCTTTGCGACCGGCTGGAACTTCGGCCCGGCGAGCGAGGACGCAAAGCCCGTCGCGTGGATCGCTGACCACATGGTGAAGCGGTGGGGCAGTGGAGCATCGTGGGCACGCGACTCCGCCTCGCATCAGGCCGAGGCGGCGACCCTACGCCTCGACATCACGAAGGTGATGACGCAGCTCGCGTGGCGTCCGGCGATGGACCTCGAGCAGGCGCTCGACTGGATCGTGGAATGGTACAAGACCTGGAACGCGTCCGGTGATGTCGCTCGGCTCACGCGCGATCAGATTGCGCGATACGAGCGGATGCTGACCTGAACCCACCACGGGCCGACTGAACGATCGATGAGGAAAACTTGATGAAGAAAGTAGCAGTGCTGGGCAGCGGCATGGCGGGCTGGGGCGCGGCGCATCAGCTGCAAAGCGAGGGCGTGCGCGCCACGATGTACGACCAGAACTCCTACTATGGCGGCCACACGGCCTCGTTCCGCCACGAGACCGGGTTCATCTTCGACATCGGGCCGCACATCTCGTTCACCAAGGACGAGCGCATCCAACAGCTGTTCGCCGAGAGTGTCGACGGTCGATTCGAGACGGTTCAGATCAACCTGAACAACTACTGGCGCGGCTACTGGCCGACGCATCCCGTGCAGCTGCACCTGCACGGTTTGCCGACCGACGTGGTCGTGAAGGTGATCGAGGATTTCGTCGGAGTTCAAAACGCGCCGGACCAGCCGATTCGCACCTATGCCGACTGGCTCCTCGCGAGCTTTGGCAAGACGTTCTCCGAGTTGTTTCCGATGCAGTATGCTCGGAAGTATCACCTGACGACCGCGGAGAACATGAGCACCGATTGGCTCGGCCCGCGTATCTACAAGCCAAACCTGACCCAGGTGCTACAGGGCGCGCTCTCGCCGGCGGCGCCAAACGTCCACTACATCACGCACTTCCGGTATCCCAAGCAGGGCGGGTTCATGTCGTACCTCAGGAAATTCCTACCGGCGGGAGACCTCAAGCTCGACCACAAGCTCGTCGCGCTGAACACGCGCACCAAGGAGATGAGGTTCGCCAACGGCGAAGTCGATAAGTACGACGAAGTCGTATCGTCGATTCCGCTCGATAAGATCGTTCCGATGATCGCGGGGACGCCGAAGGACGTCCTCGAAGCAGCCGCGAAGCTCGCGTGCTCCACCTGCGTTCTCGTCAACGTGGGCGTGGATCGCGAGGATCTGTCGAACGCGCACATGACGTATTTCTACGACGACGACATCTGCTTCACGCGTCTGAGCTTTCCGCACATGCTGTCACGCTCGACGGTGCCGGCTGGAAAGGGCAGCATTCAGGCCGAGGTCTACTTCTCGAACAAGTACCGTCCGCTGACGCAGTCGCCGGAGAGCCTGATCGAGCCGGTGATCGCGGATCTCAAAAAGTGCGGGCTGCTGAGGGAGGACGAGAAGATTCTCCACAAGAACGCGATGCTCGTTCCCTACGCGAACATCATCTTCGATCTCGATCGTGCCGAGGCATTGAAGACCGTCCACGCGTATCTCGAGGACGTCGGCGTCCACTTCTGCGGGCGCTATGGCGACTGGGGCTACATGTGGACAGATGAGAGCTTTATCAGCGGCGAGCGCGCGGCTCGCGCGGCGCTAGCCCGATAGTTCGTGCCTGCCTCGGCATTCACTGCGGTGTGATTCGCAAACAATCGGAATGAAGGACGAGGCCTCAGATCATGAGTCGGCCGGCGCGGTGACTGACGAACGTACCAACCTGAGCCCGCGAAGCCTCGCCACGATTGGCTTCCGCTCTGCCGAGTCGAGGCCAACAAACCATGCACCGACTCCCGCGAGCGGCAGTACCGCGGCAACCCATGCGAAATAATCGATGAGCCCGTGAATAGTTGCGAAGCGCTTGACCAGTAGCGTGCCGATGGTGAACGGCACCATGGCCAGCAGCGGGCGGATTCGCGTTTGAAGATTGTACGACCACACGCGGATGGCGAGAAGCTTCCTGCTCAACAAGGGGAAGAGAATGAGTGAGCAAACCAGACTCGGAATGGCGGTGCCCCATGCGACGCCGGCAATGCCGAACGGTCGGATCAGCACGAGACTGAGGGCCAAATTTACCACTGCTTCGCCGACCACGAGCGGGACGACAGACCGCTGATGGCTCAAGCCAAAGAGCGACGCACCCATGATGTGCATCGTGGGCTGGAAAATCAGGGCGATCGTGAGAATCCGCAGCACCAACCCTGACGGCTCGGCAAAGCCTGCCCCCATCCAGAGGCCGAGGAACTCTGGTCCCCGGATTAAAAAGGTGATCCCGACCGGCAGAATGATGAGCGTGGTCAGGCGTGAAGCCTGGAGAATGGCAGCAGCGATGACGCTCAGATCGTGGCCGACTTCCATTGCACCGACTCGTGGCGTCATGGTCATCGACACGCCGCGAGTAATCGAACGGGTGTAGTCGGTTAACATGCTCGCGATCGAAAACAGCGCGATTTGTGCGGCTGGCAAAAACGCCCCGATCACGAGCGAGTCGCTGTAGAGGACGAGCGTTCCCGAAAAGTTGATGATCGTCGACAGCGCGCTGAACGAGAAGATCTCCCTGGCCCACCGGCGATTCCATGCGGATCGCAAGTGAAGCTCGGGATAGACCCGCCTCGCAATGAGATAGGTGACAGTGGTTCGCGTGAGGGCTTCGACGAGTTGGATGAGTGCCAACGCAGCGATCCCGGAACCCGTCTTCAAAACAACGTAGACGATCGCGGCGCGCACGAGCGTGATCGTGCCGTCGAGTGTGCCGGTGATGTCGAACCGCTGAAGACCGACGACGACGCCACCAAAAGCACCATTTACCATGGATCCAGCCAGCGTGGCACCGCTGATCAGCACCAGGATTCGCGCGAGCTTCAGTTCGTCCGGCCCGAAGTGGAATCGCGGCATGATGAATCCCGCGATCACTCCCGACCCGACCAGGACTGACAGGCCGAGCACCGCGAAGATCCTCACCGCAGTCGAGACGAGGCTCGATGCGTCCTCGTCCGCATGCTCAGTGTGTAGACGCGCGATATATCGCGTGACAGCCGAGCGAACGCCAAAGTCGAGCAGTCCCAGATATCCAACAAGAGACCCGACAAGGACCCAAAGGCCGTAGTAGGTATTGCCGAGGCTGCGAACGATGAACGGCGACTGAAAGAAGGTCACCGCCAACGTGATTACCAGGACTCCCCAATTGGAGAGCACATTTTTCAGCCCGGACGTCCGCGGCGTCCGTAGTGCGGTAGTGGTGCCTGCTTGATCTGGGCCCGGTTCGGAACGCGTTGTCGCCGCCCCTTCGCTTTCGGTCGGAGCGGAGGACTGACTGTAATTTGTGGCAGACATTCAGGACTGCATTGAGGAATCTTCGCTGGTACGGCGGACTGAGATGCTCATACTACCGAGGCATTCACCCGTGACGGATACTAATTTCTTCTCTGTACCGTCGCAGTTCAGCTCGAGCCATTGAACCCGGCGCGTCGGGGCATCCGCGCGAAAACGGGTTGTCATAGTCGAGTCGGACGTATCCCACCGCGATCGGCGTGGTTATGTGCAGCAGGCTTTGCCAGTATTGATCGCTAAAGGGCAATATCGCCGGCTAAGCCATATAGGCTATCAATGCACGTACCACTTTAGACTGCGTAGCCGAGGTACCGTTACCGAATTCTGACCGCGCGGTGGCGGAGTTCATGGACGGAGACATTCGGACGTTGTCTTAGTAGAGGTACGGCGAGGTGATCTAGCTGAACGTGCAGAAGGATCGGATTCCCGAGATCTCTCGATTCCACCGAACTCACTGTACATCGTCCTTGATGGGTTCCCAAGGGCTTGGGGCAAATTTCTGAAGAGCTCCACGCATCTCCGCCGGAAATCGTTCCGGGGTAATCACTTGTTGGCGAGGGATACTTGCTGGCAGGGCTGGCTGAACGAGAAATCCAGTCCGTCGCCTGTCAAATACCAGGAGAGCCAAGAACCCGGCGCGAAGACACCGGCCGCCGCGACTATGACCTCGTTCAGACGCCTCTCGAATTAACGAAAACCAACGCCTCGGGCGTGCTTGTTATTCAGATTCAAGTGACGAATTGCCGATACTGTAGCTAATGCCATTGCCGTGCAGCCCGGATTCCCGACGCCGCCCAACAGCGCGGATGGCATTATTGGACCCAGGAGAACCGGATGAGCAAACGCAAAGTGGTCGTTGGCCTTCCAGTGTACAACGGCGAGCGATTCCTTGGCGCCGCAATCGAGAGTCACCTATCGCAGTCCTTCTCGGACTTCGACCTGGTTATCTCGGACAACGGCTCCACCGATTCGACGCAGGCAATCTGTGAGGACTACGCCAAGCGAGATTGCCGAGTCATCTATTGGCGTTCCGCTGAGAATCGCGGCATCCTCTGGAATCACCGCCGCGTAATGGAGGCGATTGAGCGGCCTGATCAGTATTTCCGCTGGGCGGCGGCGGATGACATCATCGAGTCAGGGCTTCTCCAGGCGATGGTGGACGTCCTGGATACGCGCCCTGATGTCGAGGCCGTAGTTCCCGATACCAACAACATTGATGACGAAGGCAAGATTACGGGTTCCATGAAGCGGGCCCTCGACCTTCAGCAGGACGACGTGGTGGAACGCGCGCACGGGGTGCTCTTCGGCGACTATCAGATGGTGATCGCCTTCGGACTCTTCCGCGCCGGGACGCTTCAGAAGATCAGGACTTCCGCAGACTACATCGGCTGGGACTTCGTCTTCAACTGGGAGCTCGCGCTGTGGGGCAAGATGGTGCAACCGACTGGGCCCGTGTTACTTCGTCGCTACCACAAAGGCGCCATGCACTTCGTGAAGACGGCGAAGGAAATGAAGAAATGGGTGGAGCCCAATTCGAACGCCGGGCTCATATTCCCGAACTGGAAATGGTTCTTCGAGCGCCTGCGGGCGCTCATGCACGCCCCGATTTCGAGGCAGAAGAAGCTCGAGGTACTCCGCCTTCTCGGCCGCAACGCGCGTTGGGGTCGCGACGTTCTGGTTCGTGATATCACCCTCGCAACGGAGCGCGCTCTGGGGCTGTCGGACAAGTATAATTTTTGATGGAAGAGGTCGCATCAAGCGGAGCCGGTACCAGTGCTGACGGTTGTAATCGCATCGATGTGCAACGAGCCGCGGTTCGAGCAGTTGAGACGCGCCTGCGACTCGGTGCGCGACATGGCCCGTGGTCACGATTATAGAATCATCGTCGTCGCGAACGGGTCCCAAGTCAGTGATGATGTGATGCGGTGGCTCGAAAGCCGTGCTGACGTGGAGTCGGTTCGATTGAGGTCTGGTTCCCAATCGTTAGCGCGTCGGATGGGCGCTGAGCTGGCCGATAGTGAGTTCCTCGCCTTCCTCGATGATGACGACGAGCTCCTGCCGGATACCTTCGCGGCTAAGCTGGCGTACTTTCGTGAGCACCCCGACGTGGATGTGCTCGTGACGGATGGTCTCTGGGTAGATGGGGCGACGGTCAAGCCGATCTTCCCGCCTGGCGGTCAGTTGCCGGCCGACACGGTAGACGCTGTGATGTCACTCCCGTGGGGGGCATGCTCGCTGACGCTCCGGACCAAGGCGATCGACTTGTCAGTGGTCGATCCGCAGTTCAAGTATTTCGAGTGGACCTTGACTGCGCTGTTGCTTGCTCGAAAGTACCGCTTTGGATTTCTCCAAACGCCAACCTATCGCTACTACGCCGACACGCCTAACTCTTTGTCGAAGCACGCCGAGTTCGCGACGGCTGCGCCTGACCTATGGAGTCGGTTGTTGGAAGCATATACCTCCACCCCGTACGTCGAGCGAATTCGTCGTCGCCATCAGTTGGAATGCCATTATGTAGCTTGGCAATTCGGCAAGCGTGGCATGTTCGCGAAGGCGTGGTCGTACCATATGAGATGTCTGGGGAGCTTTGATGGCGTGCGGTATCTGCCGTTCACCCTCAAATTGTTGGCTTATCCCGTTTGGAACCTGTTTCACCGCAACGAGGCCCACGCGCCCGCGGTGAGCCCGTCCCTCTAGCCGCGGCATTCGTGCGGTCCCCATCACCGTTGGAAGAGGCGTCTCTAGGCTGGGGTGGGTTTCCCCCATTTGCTGCCAGCTATCTCAAGACCGTCCTCATCGCTGTTGCGGCGGTGTTCGGCGCCAGCGGTGTCCAGGCGGCGATGATGCACTGGCTCGCACCGGCGCTCTTGCTCCCGTTGGGCCTGCTCACTGGCGCTGTTGCGGCTGCGGGGCTGACACTCGCGTTTGCCGGCAGCATCGTGCTGTATCGGTGCCACCGAGATGCTCGGGGAGAACCGGACCTCTTTCTGAAGCTCAATGCCAGCCGCGCCCCCAGAGCGATCGAACGCGCCGCCTCCCCGAACCGCAGCAGGCTACGCCGTTGGCTTGCCCGACGAACCCTGGGCCACGATCTCGTCGTCGGCGACGTTGTCGCCGTCAAAAGCTGGCCAGAGATACAGCTGACATTGGACGCAAGCGGTCGCCTCGACGGGTTGCCGTTCATGCCGGAAATGCGAGATCTGTGCGGTCGCCGATTCCGGGTCTTTCGCGGGATGCACCGCCTGTTCGACCATCGCAAGACGCGCGGAATGCGCTATATGCCGGGCGCGGTTCTGCTGCTCGGCGCCGTGTGCGACGGCGGGTGCCACGGTGGATGCAGCGCGGCCTGCCACATGATCTGGAAGTCGGCGTGGCTCGAGCGCCTCGAGCCGGACGACGACATCCGACCTCGCGCGTCGACAGGCGCGTTGGCCCCGGTTACCGAATTGGTTCAACTGTCGACCAAGGCTGACGGCCGCTATACCTGCCAGCTGACGGAGCTTCACGCCTCGTCGCAGCGACTGGCGCCGTTCGACGTCGTTGATAGGCTCCGACCACTGATTGCGGGTAACGTGACAGTATCCGCATTCATAGTTGGCTGGCTAACGCACTTCTTCGTGACGTTTCAGTATCGTCGCGGCGCGGTACCCTATCCGTGCCTCGGCGCCGTCAAACCGGAAAACCGCCCAGCAGATCCGGGTTCGTTCAAGCCAGGAGATCAGGTCGTCGTTCGCTCGCCGAGCGCAATCTGGTCGACCCTCAACGACGCGCTAATGCATCGCGGCATGTGGTTCGAACCCGATATGATGAAGTTCTGCAATCAGCCGTGCGTCGTGCAGTCGGAGGTTCGCGACTTGATCGACATCGTCAGCGGTGAGATGCTGACGATGAAGACGCCGGCGTACATTCTTCGAGACGTGCACTTTTCAGGCGAGCGGCAGCTGTTCAACGCCCAGTGGGAGCCGCTTTTTTGGCGGAGTGTCTGGCTCGAGCCGACGGTTCGCCAGACCGACTCAGCGCGCGTGCCGATTCAGGGCGTGGCCGCCTCGAGCGCCTCTTTGCCGGCCGGGGCGCCGGGCAACGCGAGGCTGCCGGCCTGATAGTCCGTCCAGCCGTAGGCGTCGATGGTCGCACCGGGCTTCGGCCAGAAGCCCATGCCGGGCTGCCCGTCCTTCCACGTGCTGTCAGATGCCACGAGAACCAGGGCGCCGTTTCTGTAAACTTTAATTTTAGTTCCGACAACTTCGGCGCGAAGTCGATCGCCCTCGCGGCCTGGGGCCATATCAGCCCGCCCTGCGAGCGCCGTGTAGCTGTTGAGCGGACCATTCCAGCGTACGATGAAGATGTCTCCGTTCTTTCCCCAGAGGACTTCGTAGCCGCGGGCGCGATGCGGCTCGATCTTGAATCGAAGCAGTAGCTCGATCTCGTGCTTGACCGTCGGGTCGTAACCCGCGGCGCGTGTCACGGTGCCTTGCGCGAATTGGTTCGGCGAAAGTGAGGCATTGAGGACGGCGATAGCGTCGTTATAACCGGTGGCGAAGTCTGTCGCGAACGCCTTGCCCGGCACGGTCCGGACATTCTGCCAATCAAGGCCAGCGTCGCCGCCATTGACCCAGCGACCACTGTCAGAGAAGGGATTCTCCGCCCTCGGAAAGGCCGTGAGGTACGCGCCGGCTGCAGAAACGACCGGTGGCGAAGTCGTATCGACCCCGGGTGCGCCAGGGCAGCTATTAGACCAGCCCTTTGCGTTGCTGAAGCACGACTCCGAGTGACAGGCTCCGAGCGAGAACGACGCCAGTACCATGAGGGCTGCGAAGGCGCCGGGTCCGAGCCTGGTCGAATGCGTCCGGGCGGCTGAATCCGAGATCACGTTCTCACCGCGCCCGCCACGCGGGCAAAGTAAATGTGTTCACGGCGCGGAAATCCTGGTGGGGCGGGCTGAAGCGTCGGATGAAGCTGTATCTCCGACGGGGTTTGGAAGGGAAGTGGGGGTAGCTCTCTTCTACTCTCTATGGCGATCGAAGCTCCGCAATGATCTCCTACCGCGATTCGGCTTCGAATGCCGAAACGGCGCCCCCGAAACTAACCGCGGGGCGCCGTTGCTCTATGATACCTCGGTAGTTTGCTCGCCCATCACGTCGCCGAGAACCGACGCCAGATGGTGGCGGACACGTCTCGCGACGTGATGGGCGAAGTCTGAACGCCTGTGGTCTACCAACCGCCCTTTCGAAAGAGCATCACCGGGAGCGTCATCGACATGATTCGGAGATCATGCGTGATGCTCTGGCGCTGGACGTACTCCAAGTCCAGCCGAACCTTGCTGCGAACGTCATCGAGGCAGGAGTCGTACGCCTGATTGATCTGCGCCCAGCCAGTGATGCCCGGCTTCACACGCTGGCGCTGTTGATAGAGGGGAATGTCCTTTCGAAGCTGCGCGAAGATCGTCGGGCGCTCCGGTCGCGGGCCGACGATGTTCATGTCGCCACGGATCACGTTGTAGAGCTGCGGAAGCTCGTCGAGGCGCGTCTTCCGAAGCACGCGACCAACGGCGGTCGTGCGCGGATCGCACTTCTGGGCCCACACCGCCTTGCCGTCTGCTTCCGCGTTCACGTGCATCGAGCGGAACTTGAACATCTTGAACAGGCGGCCACCGTGGTCGTAGCCACGGCGGTTGTAAGTGGTCTTCGAGCGAAACCGGCGATCGACGCCAACGCGAACCTGCGAGTAGAGCACCGGGCCGCGCGACGTCAGCATGACCGCGAGCGCGACGAGTGCAAATACCGGAAGAAGCAACACGACCGCAACAACCGCGATGGTGCAGTTCAGGACGCGGTTGAGCGTCTCTGAACGCTCGCGCGGGTAGACCTGATCGGTCTCGACCAGCGAGAGGCGCGCATCAGCAAATTGCGTCGGGACGAGTTCGATCGCGACATCGCGCATGGCGCCAGACGACGCGTATTCCAACGCATTCCCGCGGGGGGAGCTTGACCTCGACCCGCCGAAATGTGTAACGGCTGTACCCATTCCCCACCGCCTCCGTCCGCCTGGTTTCGCTGCCACCCGAAGCGAGAGGCCCCGGGGAACGCAGGCGGCCTTATGCACTGCTCGTGCTACGGAGTCGGAGACGTGCTGTTATACGTAAGCGCCAGTCGGACAACGCTTTGCGCCGTTTGGCGAGCAGCAAAATCTTGTTACACCCCGCCGAAGTGTTGCGCAAAGTCCACATAGTACGTGTGTCCTCGCAACAGGCGCGCGGAAGCCGAGGCCACGCAATAGGCGAAACGGCGAGCCGACCATCTCTGGTCGAACTCGCCGTTGGCAGTCAAATCGTGTTGCGAAAACGTCTTGCGCCGCTATCGCGTTGTGACAATGTCGGTGCTTTCCGACTCCTCCACGGCCTCGTATCCGGGCACGTAGCCGTAGTACCCGTACCCGTCCGAGAACTCGATGCCGTTCAGCACGGCGCCCACGATGTCGACCGGCAGCCGCTCGAACAGTCGAAGCTTCTCGCCTGCCATTCGTCGTGCCGTCGAACCAACCCGCAGCACGACGAGAAGACTGCCCGTCGCGGTGGCGATCGAGTAGCCGTCGATTCCGGCAGCAAGGGGTGGGGTATCGAAGATCACCACGTCGTGCGTTGCCCGTAGCTCCGCAACCAGCTCCGGCAGGCGGGACGAGGTCAACAACTCCGGGCTTCGACGTCTGCGTCTGCCGCACGGCAGCACGTACAGCGAGTCGTGCGGCGTCTGATGGACCACTTCAGCCGTGGTCGCTGCTCCGCCGAGCAGATCGGTCAAGCCCGGAGCGTTCGGCACGCCGAACAGGTCGTGCAGCGCACCGCGGCGCGTGTCGCCGTCGACGAGAATCGTGCGCAGTCCCGCGTCCGCGAACGACATCGCCAAATTCGCCGCGATGAGCGATTTACCCTCGTTGGGCGATGGGCTCGATACCGCGACGGAGACCGCGCCCTGGGGGTTCGGATTCGCCTGGATTACGCTCATGCGCAATGAGCGGAATGATTCCACGAGCTGGAACATTTGCTCGGGCGAGTCCTGGTTGATTCCACCCTTCGGGAAACGCGGCACTGTGCCGGCGATTGGAAGGCCAAGATCGCCCGTGGCCTGCTCGGGATATCGCAGACGGCCATCCAGACGATCGAGCAGAATGGCAAGCGCCAGCGCGAGTCCGATGCCGCCACCAATGGCGCCGAAGATCAGCTTGGATGCGGTGTTCTTCGTGGGTGAGAGTGGCGCGATCGCCGTGTCGAGCACGTTGATGTCGGGCGTCGCGCTCGCTTCGGCAAGTTGCGCCTCGGCGAACCGATTCTGGAGGTTCCCGTACAGACCGGCATTCACGTCGCGGATGCGCGTGAGCCGTTCCTCCTCGATCGTTCGCTCTGGGATTTTCTGCAGGTTTTCGCCGGCGGCCGCGATACGTATGCTGTCGTCGCTCGCTCTGGTCTTGAGCGATCCGAGCAGGTCGTTCGCGTAGCCCGGAATCTTGACCTTCTTGAGATCGTTCAGCTGCGAGATCAGCAGCTTGACCGATGGGTGATCGTCGGTCAAGGCCGTTCGCTGCTCCGCGAGCTTGTTTTCCGTCAAGTGGAACTCGGCGATGGTCGAGCGCAGCGTCGCCGTCTCCGGGGAGTTGGCCGCGCTGCGAATCTCGAGAAACGCGTCGCTCGGAATGCTGTCTTTCGCCGCACTCGCGATCAGCCGCTCGAGGAGGCTGATGTCGTGTTTCAGGTCGTCATAATCGATCTTCCTCGTGAAGAAATCGCGCGTCACGGGGTCGTTCGTCTGTGCGATACCTGCGGCGATTGGAACACCGCGCTGCTCGCCGCCAAGGGTGATGGTGTTCACCCGGTAGCTCGAGAGGGCCACTTCGGAGCTCTCGAGCTGCTGCTTCGCCGTATGAAGTTGGTCCTCGAGGGTATTCGCATAGTCGACGAGCTTTCGTCGTTTGATCGTCGCCGCGACGTCAACGAATTTGTGGACCCACGTGTTCACGATCGTGGCCGCCAGCTTCCCATCTGGATCTTGCAGCGACAACCGCAGGAAGTTGCTCTGAGGGTTTCGGGCGGTGTTGAGGCGCAGGATGAGGCCGACCGCGGCCTCGCGCGGCGTCGACACCGTGAACCTCGCGGTGCGCTCGCCGGTGCCTGAGAACGCCGCCGGATCCAGCTTCCACAGAAAGCCGTTCCGACGCCCGACCGAGTCGGCCACCGTGCCGCTATCGGCCGCCGTACCGACCGGCTCGTTGATCAACGTCCATCGCTTTCGGGTCCGATCGATCGCGAGCTCGTAGTCGCCGGCGCTGTACGACTGCCCGAGCTTGAAGCCCTTGAACAGCTCGGAGTTCAGCTTCGAGTTGTCGATCTGCAGATACAACGAGAGCTCCCGCACGACCTCGTCGGTGATGACGAAGCTGCGCAGCAGGCCCGCCCAGTCGTCGGCGTTCAACAGCTCGCCGGCGCGGATCGGTCCCGTGTGCTGGTTGTCCATCGGGCTCTGCGCGGCGATCATGATGCTCGCGCGAACCTCGTACTGTGGCGTGACGACGCGCGTAGCCGCGACGCCAGCGCCCGTCGACAGAATCATCACGGCCAACATCAACCACTTGTATCGGCGCATCGCGGCAACCGGACGCTCGAGTGGCGACTTCGCCAGCGCCGGAAGCTCGGGGCTGGCCTGCCACGGCTGGAGCTGCATTTCGCCAAAGTGGGTGGCCGGCGCTGCGGGAAGCAGTTCGTCAGACATGGTGAATCACGAAACCTAGAATTGAGGGACGGTTAATCGTTCCCTAATCATGATATGCTAATACCGGCGTCGAATCAAATACTGGACGAGCACCGCCGACAGCACCGTCGCGCCGACCTGTAGTACATACGTCCACTTTTGGCTCCCGTTCGGATCACCGCCAATGCTGATCTCGTCACCCGGCTCCAGAGTGAGCTGTTCGACCGTCAGCCCATCGGAGAACGCGGTCTGTACATCCGCCTCACTCCAAACCGTTTGGTCTCCGCGTTTCACCACGGTCTTTTTGAGGTCCGCGGACGGCGCCTGGCCGGCGCGCATGATCACGGTGCTGAGCGGATCGTCTGGACGAACCTGGTAGAAGCCGGGCTTTTGCGCCGCGCCCGACACCGACAGACGGAGCAGAGGCGTCACGCGCACGACCTCATCCTTGTAATACTTGCCAACACGCTGCGTGATGAGGTCGGAGATCTCCGAACGCAGCACGCCGCGCAAGTCGAGGTCGCCAAGCGGCGATTGCATCGACAGCACGCGGCCGGCAGACACGACGAGCGAGTCGCGGCCATTGAGCCCGAGCTTCGGTCCCTCGTAGCTCGCGATGATCACGTCGCCGACTTCGAAATCACCTTCATTCAAGCGTGTGCGGAGCTGGAACGCTTCCTCGCGCCGCCCGAGGCTATCGGCGATGCGTGCACGCGCCATGAGCTGCACGCGCGAGTCGGGCAATGGCTTGTCGCCCGACGCTTGTCCGGCGACGCGTTGGGCGAAGAGTACTGTACCCAGCGCACCAGCAAGTGCTACGCGCCGACGAACCACAAACGACAACATGGGAATGGGCTGAGGAGAAATGCGGGAGTGAACGTCCGAGGCCGTGCTGCGTTTCCTATGCCGCCGCGGCGGCCGCGCGCCACTGCCTCGAATGCCTAATGACCAAGGACGCACTACCGCAACCTGCGTTACGAACGCCACAGTGTGCTATCGATGCCACAGGATGCCACCGGCGCCACAGTGTACCAATGTACAATAGCGCGCGCGAACCGTTCCTTGCTGTCATAGAACTTTCGTGTGGCGAGCACTAAGGTTAAACATTCGCGTCCCTTGGATCGTCATCTGGATCGTCATCGTACGGTCCATTGATTTCAGTCCGCCCGGCGCCGACACTTTCACCGATCGTGCTGCCGGTTCTGGTGCCGATCGTGCTGCCAGAACCCTTTCCCCCGCAACCGCGGAGCGCGTCATGTCGTTGAAGTGGCGAGCAATCGCCTCGGCTCTGCTGAGACACCCATTCTCCTTGAGATCCGTGAGATCCGTTGCGTCGGCCACCGCCCTGTGTGGCGCGCTCATCGTCGTCAGTAGTTGCGGTAGCGATCTGTCGAAACCCAACACCCCGGTCACAATTGCCACGATTACGATCACCGGCGGCGATCGAAACCTCGAGCGAGGGTCCGTCGACTCGTTGATTGCCGTCGCGAAGGACGCGTCGGGGAAAGTCGTGTCCGTCCCGTTCGCGTGGCGCTCGACGCCCGACTCGGTGGCGACCATCGACTTGAATGGCAAGCTGACGACGGGTGTGCCCGGCGTCGCCTCCGTAACGGCGTCCGCGCTCGGCGTCAGTTCACAGGGTATCCAGATCCATGTCGTCTGGCAGGGCGCGGCCGACATTGCAATCAGCCAGTTCACCCCGCCGAATGCGATCACGCCCGGCTCGTCGCCGACGGACTCGATTCGCGTCGTCGTCAAGAATCCGCAAGGTGCGTTCGCGCCCGGCGCGCTCGTCGCATTCAAGGTCACGGCGGGCGGAGGGACGGTAGCGCCGTCTGTCGCCAAGGTGGGGCCAACGGGCATCGCCGCCGCGAAGTGGATCCTCGGCCCGAACGTCGGCGTGAACACGGCGACTGCAACCGTGGTCGGTCCCGATAGTCAGACGGTTCCCACTTGGGTCACGCACAATCCTGTCACCTTCACGGTGAAGTCATACAACGCGCTCACCGTGCTGCAGGGCGACAACCAGTCCGGCAGTGTCCTGTCGACGCTGGCGCTTGCACCGTCCGTCAAGCTCGTCGATTCCGCAGGCAAACCGCGCGCAGGCATTCCGATCACGTTCGCCGCGACATCGAACGGCCGCGTGGCCAACACGGTCGCGTCGACATCCGTTGACGGGATCGCCAGCCCCGGTATCTGGACGCTGGGCGATAGCGCCGGAGTCGAGAAGCTTTTCGTCACGGTCGAGAGCGCGAAGCTGACGCTCAGCGCCACTGCTACCGGGTCCACCGTCCGCTTCGCCGCCGCTCAGGTCGCGATGGCGCAACTCGCGACGTGCGCGATGACCAGTGATCAATTCGTCAGCTGCATGGGACAGGCGCCTCAGGTCGGCACAGGTGACACGGTCACAAAAACGAGTCCAGCACTGACGGCAGGTGGCATCCACCTGACGTCGTTCTCGGGCGGTGGTGCTCATTTCTGCGGAACGGCAACGGATGCCTCGATCTATTGCTGGGGTATCTTCGCGCTGGTCGACACGCTGAATGGAATGACCACGAACGGGGGTTCGCCGGCGACGCTTCAACCCACGCGGCTGCAGAGCAACATCGGGTGGCTGCAAGTCACCTCCGGCGGCCAGCACAATTGTGGCCTCGCCAACGATCAGGTCGCGTACTGCTGGGGATCCGACACATCGGGCCAGCTTGGTGACAACAATCTGACGAGGCATCTCGTGCCGCAGCCGGTCACCGGTGGGTTCAAGTTCTCACAACTTGCGGCGGGAACGTCGCACGAATGCGGAATCATCACGAAGGTGAGCGTTAGCCTCGACAGCACGGCCGTTTGTTGGGGCTTGAACTCTACTGGCCAGCTGGGTGACGGTACGACGACACTGCGCAAGACACCCACCGCGGTCTCCGGTGGGTTGCACTGGAAGACGCTCGGCGCGGGGGTTGGCTGGACCTGCGGCCTCACTGCCGACGGCACGCCGTACTGCTGGGGCGCCGGTACACCGAGCGCGAGTCCCGCGATCGTCGGCGCGACCACGCAGAAGCTCTCGTCGCTCAGCGTCGGCGCGGCGCACGCGTGTGGACTGGACAACGGCGGCATTGCGTATTGCTGGGGCGACAACAGCTCCGGGCAGTTGGGTGACAGTACGACCGTCACGCGGACCACTCCGACGCCCGTAGCCTCGACGTTTCGTTTCAAGACGATCACCGCCGGCAACCAACAGACGTGCGCGGTCACGACGGACAACCTGCTCGCGTGTTGGGGACGGAACACTGTGGGTGAAATCGGACTCAGCACGCCACTGATTCAACTGACGCCTCGCTATGTCGTCGTAGGAGTCCTCCCGTGAGAAGTGAATCGACGAGCAGAATGACACGCACCGCGCGACTCGCCGCCGTGCTCATCGCCGGTCTGGCGACGAGCCTCACCGCCCAAGAGGCCGTGAGAGTCTCCGGACATGTCACAGCGCAAGGTGCTCCGCTCGCCGGCGCAAAGGTCCGCATCGACGAGCTGAAGATCGAACGCACGACCGCCACCGACGGTGCATACAGCTTTGTCGTACCGTCGAATGCCGTGCGCGGTCAGACGGTGACGATCGTCGTCAGCGCGACGACGCGACGTGGACGGTTCGGGCCGTCGACCTCGAAGCTTCCGCTCGTGGGCGGCTCGATCGTGAGGGATTTCGATCTGACGTCAAGCGGTTCGGGTGAGCTGCCCACCGTCTCCGGGGCAGGAGTGGCCGGACCAACGTCGCCGAGCGCGCCGAGCAACGTCACGACGGTCGTCGGGCCTGGCGAGAATGTGCAGCCCGACGAGTCGGCGGGCCCGGTCGACATCGCCAGCGCGATCGCGGGGCGCATTCCAAGTCTTCTCGTGAGCAGTTCGTCAGTTCCGGGCGGGTCGGCGCTGCTGCAGTATCGAGGACCTCGTTCGCTGCTGTCCTCTGGACAGCCGCTCTTCGTCGTCGACGGGATGGTTGTCGACAACACCGTCTTCACGTCGGGTGCGCAGCGCTTCGGCGCGGGCGGATTCGATTACGGAAGTCCAATCTCCGATCTCGATCTCGCGAACGTCTCGAGCGTGGACTTCATTGGCGGCGCGGAAGCCGCCGCGCGCTACGGCGGACGCGGCGCCAACGGCGTCATGTCCATCACGACGCGGCGCGGGTCCGCCGTCGTGCCGTTCTCGGTGATGGCAACGGTTCAGCACTCGAGCGATGGCGTCGGACGCCTCCCGACGTTCCAGAACCTCTATGGCCAGGGGCTGAACGGCCAATTCCAGTTCTTTAATGGACGTGGAGGCGGCATCAACGATGCGACGGACCAGAGCTGGGGTCCGCCGCTCGATGGCCGAGCCGTTTCGCAGGCGAGCTACATCGAAGCTGGCCGGGCCGACGTGCGGCTATGGACGCCGCGGCCCAACAATGTCGACGACTTTTTCCGCAGCGGTGAGACGACCAACATTACCGGCGGTGCGCAAGGCTCGAGTCGATTCGGCTCGTTCCGGGCGCTCATCGGCAGTCGCACGACCACGGGGATCGTTCCTGGCGATCAATTGGCGCGCCTGACGGGCGACGCTCGTGTGATGTTGACGCCGACGCCGCGCCTCGTGCTCGACGGGCACATCTTCGGAGCGCAGACCAAGAACGATGATGCGCCCGGCACAGGATTCAACGTAGGCAATCCGGTCTCGCAATTTGTCCGCATGGGCCGGCAGGTCGATACCGATTCGCTGCGACAGCATTTGCGTGATGCGGCTGGAAGCCAAGTCAGCTGGAACTACTCCGGCCAGAACAATCCGTTCATTGCGCCGCTTGCGGATAGCAACTATTCGCACCGCTACCATGTCGGTGGCGGTGGAACGGCGCGTTACGCGATGGCGCCCTGGCTCGACGCGACGGTGGGTGGCGGCGTCGATTACATCCACGACGGCCGCCTGTTCACGATCGGGAATGGATGGATGGGCGGTTTTCCCTTTTACGGTGGGGCCGGCGATTTCTCGAAGGGCGGATCGGAAGGCGATTTGATCTTTTCGCAGCAGAACACCGCAAACGTGCGATTCGATGGACGGCGAGCACTTGCGAATGGCTCGCGACTGGCAGGCGCCGTGGGCGTCGACGTATCAAACACGACGCAGCGTGTGCAGAGCCTCGGCGTTGATAGCGCGGTGAACGTTCCGGCCGCGGGTGCGCCGGACACAGCGACGCTTCCAGGCGTGCAGTCGTGGAGTGGGCGAACGACCCGAAACAGCCTCTATGCCGAGAGCGGCGTGTTGTTCAAGAATGGGGCGACCGTGGCGGTGACGCTGCGCAACGAGTGGCTCTCGATGTTCCCCGGCCAAAGCTCGGTGTCGTTGTATCCGTCGGTTCGAGGGACGCTCGATCTGATGCGCGCATTCACAGACTCGGGATCCCGGCATTCGATCGCGAGCGCCGTGGCGCACGCAGGCTGGTGGCAATCATCGGCCGACATCACTGCGTACGACATTGGAACGATGTACGCCGGTCGTCCGACGAACGGCAGCATCGCGCCGGCCGGTCTGGGGTTGCTCGGCGCCGACTCGAGCCTCTCTCCGCAGGTCACGACGTCGTTCGAGCTCGGCACCGATCTCACATTCCGGCCAGCTCACGCCACCGTGGGCGTGTCGTACTATCACGAGTCGACGTCGGATCTGATCGTTCCCGTGCCCAACTCCCTCGGCACACCGATCGCGCGCAATGCGGCGTCGATGTCGAACAACGGCATCGAGGGACGCGCTGGTATCTCGCTCGGCGACGCTTCTCGCGGCAACGTTCAGTGGGACTTGTCCGCGACGGCAGCAAAGAACTCGAACACCGTTGATCGTCTTTTCGGGAATGTGACGACGCTTCCGCTGGGGCCGCAGTTTGCCGGACTCACGGTCGCCGCCCATGTCGGACAGCCGCTTGGCGTTCTGGTCGGGCGAAAACTGCTCCGCGACCCCGCGACCGGCGCGTTGATACTTCGGAACGGCTTGCCGCTTCCAGACTCGTCTGGCGACCGAATCCTCGGCTCCGCGCAGCCGCGATGGCTGCTGGGTGGCCAAAGCACCATTCGTTTCCGATGGTTCACCGTCGCGGCCGCGGCGGACGGCAGACTCGGCGGAGACTTGTTCAGCTTGACGAATCGCTGGGGGAGCTATTCCGGAACGTTGAGCACGACGGCATTTCGCCCGGATTCCGGGCTGCTGCTCTCCGGCATCGACGCCGTTACTCATCAGCCGAACTCGCAGCACGTGACCACGGAGGCGTACTACCACGCGCTTGGTGCGGTACAGGAGCCGTGGGTGTATAGCGCGAGCTTCTTCAAGCTCCGCGAGCTGCGAGTGAGTGCTGATCTCGCTCTGCCGGCCCCGTACGGCATCTTCGAGTCTGTTCGCGCGTCGGTCGTGGCGCGCAATCTGTTCATGTGGTCGTCGGCGCCGAACATTGATCCGGAGGGGGTATTCAGCCCCTATCAGCTCATGGGCGTCGAGATGGGACAGCTCCCGCAGGCGAAGACTTTCGGTATCCAGATTTCTCTGATCCCCTGAGCTCGAGTTCGAGTTGTAAGCGCAATTGTGAGAGGGCTCCCCGTTGTGAGGGCGCCCTTTCGTCGTTTCGACAAATGATGCGCGCGATGTCAAAAAAATGATCGGACTGGACAGAGAATGTGGAGTGTTCGCGACACATCTGCGGCGCAACCTCAACACCATTTGGAGCCATTGTGTGCATCGCGGCTGAGGGCTGTAGGCCAAAGGCCGTGTCGCCAAACGACTTGAGATAATTGGCGTGCAGTGGTCTGCCGGAATGGAACCTGCTTTTGCCGCACCACCGAAGTCCAGGCCGTTGAGTCGCTCGACAGAAGGATTTCGGCTGTCTCGACATGCTCGAGTCGTGATTCGGCGCTATCCCGCCCGCGCTGATTGACGACAGCCCATGAGCGTTCACGTCGGCGCAGACGTAGTGCGCCAGGACGGAGTGTGATGAGCCAAACGGTTGTCGCGTTGGGGGAAGGTCGGCCCCGGTTTCCAGTAGCCGCAGGTTCTTACCTTGGTGCCCCGAGCAAAGAAGCCAGCATGGCCGAGTCACAGAGTCAGGCCCCCCTCGTCTTAGTCGCGAGCGGGGGAGAATGGGTGGGCCGATCGCTCGAGAATGTGCTCGAGTCGAATGGCTACACCGTTGTCCGGGTCGAATCCGGACGCCGGGCATTGGAGCTCGCACGGCGGACGAATCCCGACGCCATGCTACTCGATGATTCACTGCCAGACATCGGCGCTGTCGAGGTTTGTCGCGCCTTGCGCGATGATCCCTTGTTCAATCGCGCAACCCCGGTGTTCATCACCGCGGCGGCGCAGCAAGCAAGTCGAGTTCGGGCGGCTGCGTATGCAGCCGGCGCATGGGATTACTCGACCCTGCCGGTTGACGTCGAGACGCTGCTGGCCAAGCTCGGCACGTTCGTCCGTGCGCGCCATGAGATCGACACGATTCGATCGAAGGCGTTGTTCGATCGTTTGACGGGCTTGTACACCGAGTACGGACTTCGACACTGGGTTGAGCAGCTCGGCGCTCGCGCGCTGCGAAAGCAAGAGGCCATCGCATGCATCGTGGTCGCGCCCGATGTCGCCGCACCCGAGGGATCATCCATCACGGCGGAACAGTCGAGCGAGGCGCTCGCTGAGATCACCGATGTTTGCCGTGCTCACGCACGGCGATCGGACATTCTGGGATACCTCGGTGACTCGCGTGTCGCCATTCTTGCTCCAGACACCGATGTTGCTGGAGTTCAGAGGTTTATCGACCGGCTTCAGCACGCTCTCGAACAGGCGCCAGCAAAGGTTCGTACTGGGCAACGTACATCGTCGCTGAGAGCCGGTTACTGTGCTGTCTCGAACATGGCCGCCGCCAATCTCGCGCCGGCCGAACTGGTCTCCCGTGCCGAGACCGCGCTGGCGTACGCGCCGCGAGCCGGATTCGACTCCACCGCCATCAACTTCGACGAAGTGTTGCCGAGCTAGACGAGAGCGCGGGAAAAGTCACTCCCGCGCTCGTCTAAGGCTGTGGCGTCGCCGCGACAGGGCGTAACCACCACAGTTCACCCAGCCGTGACGAAGTTGAAACGCGTGAGTGGGTGTAAGCTCAAGATGGCAAACAACGTTACAAGAGCTTGCGTTACGCTCGGCGGACCTCCAATATGTCCGTCCGGGTGGTGTTGCATCCCCTCGCAACGTTGATGTTGGATTCCGGCAACACCGCCCGATTGTTGCATGAGGGCCACATTCTCTTTCCGCCACAACTCATACGGATCCCCCCGTACCCGACGTAGGGTAACCCAGGGCCTACCATGAAAACAGCACGCTCCGAGTTGGGCCTGTACTCACAATCGCCATCGAGCCCCGGCAGAATTCCCGAGGCCGAGGTTCCTATGATTCAAGGTGGGGATGATCCGTTTGCGGACTCGGTGTCCGTTTCAGCAAAGACACGAGCGAGCATTCGGATCTTAGTCGTTGACGATGACCGCACGCTACGCGAAGGCTGCGCGAGTCTGTTGCAGGTCGAAGGGTATAGCGTCACGGTCTCGGGTCGTGGCGATGAAGCGGTCGAGCTGCTGCGTCGTGCGCCGTTCGATATCGTCCTCGTGGATCTTTGCATGACACCGGTATCCGGTGTCGCGATCCTCAAGGCGGCGCTCGAAGTTCGCCCCGACACGATCGTCGTGATGATGACCGGCAATCCAAGCGTCGCCTCGAGCGTCGAGACGCTGCGCATGGGTGCGTGGGACTATATCCCCAAGCCGTTCTCCGGCACGCATCTGCAAGTACTGTTCGGCCGTGCGGCGCACGCGGTGCTTGCGCGCCGTGAAGAGGACTCGCAGCGCGACACGCTGCTCGAGCGCAACGGAAACAGCGACAAGATCACGCTGCTCGGTGCGTCGCAGTCGTTCCGCCGTGCGGTGGATCTCGCGCGCAAAGTCGCCGCGACGGACGCGTCGGTGATGATCGTCGGCGAGAGCGGAACGGGCAAGGAGTTGATCGCCCAATTCCTTCATCAACACAGCCGCCGTTCCACGCGCAGTCTCGTGCCGATCAACTGCGCCGCAATGCCGGAGCAGCTGCTCGAGTCCGAAATGTTCGGACATCGCAAAGGGGCGTTCACCGGTGCGGACCGCGACAAGACCGGTCTGCTCGAGGTGGCGAACGGCGGAACGTTCTTCCTCGACGAGCTCACGGAGATGCCGCTGCCGCTGCAGGCGAAGCTGCTGCGCGTCATCCAGGATGGCGTGGTTCGCCGCGTTGGCAGCGAGCAGCACGATGCCGTGGTGGACGTGCGCTTCGTGTCCGCGACGAATCGCGATCCGCGCGAGGCGATCAAGAGCAAGCATCTGCGTGAGGATTTGTACTATCGCTTGAACGTCGTGCGCATCACGCTGCCGCCGCTTCGCGATCGCGTCGAGGATATTCCGATTCTCGCGAATCACTTCCTGGGACAGTTCTGGACGCGGCACCATTCGGCGCGCGATGCACGGCCGCGTCTCAGCGAGTCGGCGATGGAGTTCCTCATGTCGCGCCCGTGGCGTGGCAACGTGCGCGAGCTGCAGAACGTGATCGAGCACCTGGTCGTTCTCGCCGAACCCGATTCGGAAATCGGGATCAACAATCTGCCCGTGGATCAGGAATGGGCTCGCGGCGGGAACGTCGGCGATTCTGCGACATCGATGCCCACATCGCTGCTCGACAACGCCTATCACGTGGCGAAGGATCACGTGCTGGCGACATTCGAAGAGGAGTACGTCACTCGGCTCGTTGCACGAGCTTCGGGCAACGTATCGCGGGCGGCGCGGCTCGCGAGCGTCGATCGCACCACGCTCTATCGGTTGCTGCAACGCCACGGATTTCGTCGCGACGCAGGCGATGCGTCGCTTGCATGACGGCCGATGTCGGCCGGCGAAGGTCCATCCGCCGAACGGGCGGGCCCAATCGAACGACCTGCACCTAGCGCCATCCTTCAGCCACACGCCGCCCGCAAGCGCTTGATCGCGACGCGCCCGGAAGGCAGTGGCACGACACTCTCGACACCCCTTCGACGAGCCCTCGCCGAAGCGGCGTTGCGTTCGTCGCGCCTGCTCACCGAGTCCGCTGGCAAGACGGCCGAGGAAGTTCACGGCCAGCTGACGAGCATCGTCGATGTGATTCCGGAGCTCGTTTCAGACGCTGAAAACGGCTCCGAGCACGCGCGCTACAACGTCCCGCGACGGTTCATCGATGTACTGCGTGTCGAACTCCTCGACGTCCTGGCTGGTCAGTCGACGGCGCCCGATGGCCGCGAGCTGATCACGGTTCTCGAAGCGCTCGAAGAGGTCATTCGGCGGATCGATCTGACGAGCACCGGCCGTTTCGTGGGCCGGCTCTCCGGCGAGGATTCGGTGAATGCTGTCGTCGAAGTTGCCCACGACATCCGATCGCCGCTGTCCTCGATTCTGTTCCTCGTCGATACCATTCGTCGTGGGCAAAGCGGCGCCGTGTCTCCGATCCAAGAGCGACAGCTCGGGCTCGTGTACGGCGCGGCGCTCGGATTGAGCAATCTCTCATCGGACTTGATCGACGCCGTTCGCGGCGAACGCTTGGTCGACGGCCGTCCTGTTCCGTTCTCCGTCACGGAGATCATCCTGAACGTCTGCGCGATCGTGCAGCCGATCAGCGAGGAGAAAGGGCTGCCGCTTCACGCGACGTACCCCGCGGTCGACGGACGCGTCGGTTATCCGTCGGCGATCAATCGCGTACTGCTCAATCTGACGACGAACGCGCTGCGATACACCGACTCGGGGTCGGTCTCGATCGGATGCACCGAGATCGACGAGCAGTGCGTCGAATTCTGGGTGCAGGACACGGGGCGGGGCATTCCCGAGAGTGTCCTCGCCATGCTCTTCGATGGATTCCGTCCTGGCTCCGTCGGCATCCGGTTTTCGAGCGCCGGCCTCGGACTCGCGATCTCGCGCACGCTCCTGGAGGCCATGGCAAGCGCTCTCAAGGTCGACACCTCCGAGAGCGGCACCCGCTTTTCCTTCCGGATTCGCCTTCCCCCAGTGTGACGCGTTGGGCGCGAGCCCAACAATGTCAGTCCGCCTCAACAGCAGTGTGGCGTGATCGCACCAGTTGGCGTGCGAGGAACAGGTGTATCGTTCCGTGGCAGGTCAGTAACTCGTTGATGCGCCGATCGATACTGCGACGACGTCATACGTGTTCGAGGTCGCAACACCGTGTCGGGCTGGACCAGAAACTGCCATGGAGCTCGTCAGCCGGCTGACAGACTCGGCGAATCTCCCATTAGCAGACGATCAAATGACGCATCGGCATTTTCTTTCGGCGGCCCTTGGAGCATCGCTTCTCGCCTCGCCGGTACTCGCACAAACGGTCGTCACCGCAGGGCTGACTTCCCCGGCCGCTCCGGGCGGGAACCCGGTCGTCTCGCCGTTCGGCTACTACATGAGCCCTTATACCGGAACGGTGGATACCACCACCGGTCTGCGGTTCAACTGTGTCGACTTTTTCCACGAGGCCTTCGTCGGCACGCTGTGGACCGCGTTCGAGACCAACCTCGGCGACTTGCTGAATGATCCGTCGCTGCTCGCGTACACGCGCCAGGGCAGCAGCGGGCTGTACACGGCGCCAAACGCGTTGCGGCTATATCAAGAGGTCGCCTGGTTGTCCGATCAGATGCCCGACAACCCCGGCGCGGATGCGAACAGCGCGGCGCTGACGAACGCGATTCAGACGGCGATGTGGACGATTGCCGACGACCAGCCGAACAACGCGTTCACCAACCTGCATCAGTACTACGGTCCGCTCTACGTGGCGACGAACGATCCGCACAATACGCAGTATTGGATCGACAAAGCGGGACAGGAGTACGACCACCAGGCCGCGAATTACTACGACAAGTTCTACATCGTGACCGACGAGCGGACGATCAAGGACGGCTCTGGCGTGCAGGAATTCGTCTATTCGTCGACGCCGGAGCCTGGCACGCTCATGCTCTTCGGTTCCGGTGCGATGGGCTTGGCAATGCGCACGGTCCGTCGTCGTCGCAAGGACGACGATGCTGCGGTGTCGGATGGAGCTGAAGCAATCAGTTAAGGCCGACTTAGAGACGCGATTTCGCGAGAGCCGACGGGGGCGTTGGTTCGAACGTGGCAGGGGCGCCGAACGAGATCTCTCGGCGCCCCTCGTCATTTGTGGCCGATCGCTCTTGTCTCGGCCGTTCACGCTATCGCGGCTGCGTCTCCGGAACCGTGGGTTCGTCGACGGCGCGATTCGATTTCGGCGTGACTCCGGACGGCTGCGTGCCGATGATCAGCGATGGGCCGCCGCGATTCGATTTCGTGTGGCGTCCGCCTCTCGGCGCCTTGAGCGACGCCCATGCGAATCCGAGGAGCGTGAGGATGCCAATGAGCGATTTCACAACCGCCGTGCCGGTGGCGATCCGGAATGCGGACTGCGCCTGCGGATTCAAATTGCGAGACACGCCGGCGACTTGCAGCGTGTCGAGCGCGAACGCCGCGAGCCCGCCGAGAAGCGCGATCATCAGCAACATCGATCCGATGCCGAGCACGCGTTGCACGCGACGATGCTCGAACACGACCGTGACCAGGTATGCGAGCAAGAGGCCGGTCAGTGACAACATGAGCGAATTACTAAACAGACCAAAGAATCCAAAACGCCAACGCACGTCGCCTGGCCGAACAGGGAGCACCTGAGCGACGGTATCGATCGCCGGAATGAACATCAGGGAAAGCGCAACCAGGTACGCGGGGAGCGCCAATTGGCGTTGCACAGACATAGTCGGGCTCGAAGAGCGGGATTATATGAGGATCGAAAAATGACTCCCTTGCGTCTGCGCAAGTCACGTGATTCGTGCGTGTGGTACACGTCGACTGAGAACATGGTTGATTGCGCGAAGCGACGCGACCTCGTCCGGGGCGGGTTGACACCTGCGTCTTGACCTGTACCTTACGCGTACTGCCGCGGGGTGGAGCAGCCTGGTAGCTCGTCGGGCTCATAACCCGAAGGTCGCGGGTTCAAATCCCGCCCCCGCTATCGATGGGCCGGCCCCATGGGGCCGGCCCATTCGTTTCAACAAGTCGTTTCGGCACGGCGCTCGACTAGGGCAGGGTAGCTCAGGTGGTTAGAGCACGGCACTCATAATGCCGGGGTCGTGGGTTCGAGTCCCACCCCTGCTATCGTCGAGCCAATCACTTCGCTGTGGTTGGCTCGACTCGTTCTGAAGTGCGGTACCCACAGCGGTACCATTGCTTGGACTTTTGAGGTTTTTGACGTTCGGCTTCACGCGCGGCGCCGAATTGACCGGCGCCCTCTCCCAGGCATCGCGTTCGTCGCTCGTCGGCGCATCGCGGCGCGACGCCTTCGCCACGATCTGCACGTCAGCGTGGGCGAGCCGCCGCGCGACTCGTAATGCGTGCCGGCGCACACGGCACGAACCGCGTAGAAATGACGCATCGCGCACGCGATGGTGTGGGAGACCAAGCGCCTCGAGCATGTCGCCGACGACGAACGATCGAGACCGCGGAACAGGCGCTCGCCGGGTGTCAGCGTCTCGAGGTGCAGCGCCGCTGCTGTGCGTCGGCTGGCTGGCGTCGCCAGAGCGTCCGTGAACTCGAGGATCTTTGACCGATACGGTGCATCATAATGTTCCTCGAGTTTGCGCCAGAAAACGTCCCTCCACAGATTGTGAGCGCGACATAACCGGTCGTAAGAAGGCGTGTCGCCAACCGCAGTGACACTGAAGCAGGTCCGCGAAGCAAAGCAGCTCTCACAGGTCGAACTGGCCGAGCTCTCCCGCGTGCGTCAGGCCACTATCAGCGAGATGGAGACCGGAACGCCGCGACGAATCAATCGCGACGTGCTCGATCGGCTGTGCGCCGTGCTGAAGGTGAAACCCGGCGATCTCCTCGAGCGAGACCCATCATCGCCGCGAGCGCGCGGACAGTAATGCACGGGCGTCGCGTGCTTCGTGTGACCAGAGTCGCAGGCAGCGTCGTTGCGCTGCTTGCTGGTCTCGTGGTGTGCGGCAGAGCGACCAAGACGGATCCGCTGATCGCTCAGCAATCCGGCAAACCGGCGAGTGTCGAGGGCGACGCGTATTTGGTCACGAAGAGCGGCGGCATGAAGCCCGGCGCCGGCCAGACGATCTACCTCGTTCCGGACACCGATTCGCTTCAAGCGGCCGTTCGAGACGTGTGCGAGCGTTTGAAGACCGAAGAAATGCGCTGGGCGGCGCGCCTGGTGTCAGCGCAAGACTCAGCAAAGCGTATTGATGATTCGCTTCCCGATAGCCGACTGCTGTATTTGACTGAGCAGGAGGCGCTGCTGAGGCGACAGGCAGACGGGATGAACCGCGGCGTGAAGGATTCAATCAATGTCGTGCTGCTCCGACATACCATCGATTCGACTAGAACTGGTACCGCGGCGCACTATCGCTTTGCGAACGTTCCACCGGGCCGGTACATGCTTTTTGGCTCATTCGACACTGGCGATCACAGCTACCGATGGGTCGCGCCGATCACGCTCGCGCCCGGCGATTCGGCCAAGCGAGACCTCGACAACTCTGCAGAGGCACCTGCAAGGCTCTACTGCGGTATCGGGCCATAACGGACCGCGAACTTGTCCCGAGATTTCGAATTCGCCGCAACGCTCGGCGAGGGAGAGCGTTGCGCGAAATCGATGCAAGCAATCAGCAGATGCAGGGGCCACACCGGCGAAATACGGCCAGATCACTCGCCAGTGATTGGCTCGATGTGTCGATGTGTATCGGCGTACAATGCCGTCGTGAGATATCGCGCGCCAGAATCGGGCGAGATCGTCGCGATTCGATGACCCGGACCGAGCTCGCGCGCCAGCTGTAGCGCCGCCCACACGATCGCGCCGCTCGACATGCCGACGAAAATCCCCGCATCGCGCGCGAGACGCCGCGCAAGCGGGAACGCGTCCTCTTCCCAAGCGGTGATGACGCGATCGACCACAGTGCGATCGAAGTTCTTCGGCACGAACCCGGGGCCCATGCCCTGAAATTGATGCGCGCCGCGCTCACCGCCCGAGAGCACAGGCGAGCGTGCCGGCTCGACAGCGACGACGAGTGTGTCGCGCCGCTGCTCTTTCAGAAATCGCCCGACACCGCTGATCGTGCCACCCGTACCAGATCCATAAACGAACGCATCGACGCGTCCGTCCATTTGGTGCCACAGCTCGGGACCTGTCGTCTCGTAATGGATGCGTGGGTTCGCGGGATTCTCGAACTGATTTGGCATCCACGCGCCGATACGATCGCGAATTGCTTCGGCTTCCTTGATCGCCGCGAGCATGCGGAGCTCCGGATCCGTCAACACCAACTCCGCACCGAATGCGTAGAGCGTGCGTTTGCGTTCTTCACTCATTGACGACGGCAGGCAGAGAATGAGCCGGTATCCGCGCGCCGCCGCGACTTGCGCGAGTCCAATGCCCGTGTTCCCCGAGGTCGGCTCAACGATCGTATCGCCTGGATGCAGAATGCCTCGCCGCTCCGCGTCGAGAATCATTCCGAGCGCGGTCCTATCCTTGATCGAGCCCGCGGGCTGCATGCCTTCGAGCTTGACCCAGACCTCGGCCATGCCCGGCTCGACGATGCGATCGAGCCGAGTCATCGGCGTTGCGCCGATGGCGGCATCGATGCCGGCGCCGACCCCGGCGCGGGTTCGCGTGGAAGGGACTGCTTCTGCGACCGCGTGATCAATGCTCATTGCCGACGAATGTCAGAGGGAACGGGTTATCGAAAGCGGCAGTGGAGTCGAAAACAAAGCGGCCGCCTCGAGTGAGAGCGGCCGCGAACACTTTCAGGTTCAGGAGATCGAAGCGTGGTCAGGTAACGCGCTTCGTCTCCGGCCGCGAGGGTCGAGGACAAAAGGCAATACAACAACAGACGCCGCCGCACGCGCAGGGGCGCCCGTGCGTCTCGAGCGAGCGAGTCGAAGGTGGCAGAGCGCGTGAATTCATGGCGAAAGCGATGCTGCGAAGCGACACGATTCGAACCAAAGCATACCCCCGGTGGGAAGGCCGTCAAGGTTCCGAGACCCGCGCCGGAACCTATTCACGAGCCACGCGATTGGTCGGTTGTTGCGCTCCAATTGATGAGGAGGACGAATGGTTCGATCAAGCTTTCTTGCGCTCGCGTTGGGCGCGGCGTTGGCCGGCTGCGGTGGTGCTGGCGGATATGGGACGAATCCGGGCACCACGACCGGCGGCAACAATCCAGCGAGCTCAAATCCGCTCGTTCCTGGAACGACGGTGAATCTTCTGGACAACAACAGCTTCAGTCCGAGCAATCTCAGCGCGCAGGCCGGCCAAACGGTGACCTGGAAATGGGGAACGTGCACGGGCGACGGCTACTCGACCTGTGTGTCGCACAGCGTGACCTTCGACGACGGAAGCAACTTGGCATCGCCCGTCCAGAGCTCGGGGGAGTATTCGCGCAAGTTCGATACGCCCGGGACATACAAGTATCACTGCGCGATCCACGGGGCCGGCATGTCGGGGCAGGTAGTGGTGCAATAACGCGGCGCTCCGCCGGTTAACAACGTTCCCGCATCAAACCCTCGTGGCGTGCACGGGGGTTTTGGTTTTGTAAAGCCGCGCGAGCTAGTGCATCCGCGTCGGTGGCGGCGCTGCGTCCTTCCGTTCAAATTTCTCAATGTCCCCGGATCTCACGGTCCGGCCGAGCGCCCACCGCGAGCTCTGTTCAGGCGATGCCGCTTCGCGCGATGTTGTTGCTCGTCGTGGCCGCGTTTGCCACGGCGGGCGCCCAACAACCGTTCACCCAGCAGGTCATGATCGTTCCCGCGTTCCACAGCACCGAAAAGGGCTGGGGAGGCAAGGCGGCGGACATCGTACGATCTCGGGTCGGTGCCGGGTCCGCGCGCGGCGAGCTGAAGATCATCTCGGGTGGAGATGTCGACGACTGGCTACGCCGGTCCGGCTTCGAGCAAAACGCCGAGCTGAGCGAAGGCGAGCTCAAGGAGTTAACGAAGAAGTTTCGAGCGGACGAGCGAATCACGGCGAGCGTGTCTCGTGCAGGCAATCAGGTACAGATCGACGCCCTGCTTACACCTGTCCGCGATCTTCGCCTATCGCAACCAGTGAGCGCCACCGGCGCGAACGTAGATATCGCCGCGAATGCCGCGACAAAGGAAATCATCGCGGCGCGACGACAGCTGATTCCGCTGCGTCAGTGTGAGAACGCACTGCGCGCCGGTAATTCCAAAGAAGCAGCGGGCTTCGCGGCCGCGGGCATCGCCGCGTACGCCCGAGCTGTTCCTGCGCGGCTCTGTTTGCTCAACGCACTCTCACATCTCGAAGTTCCGCCTGACTCGATCGTCAGCGTCGCGCAGGCTGTGCTCGCGGTTGCGCCGACGAGCTCGATCGCACTCGCCGATCTCGCGATGGCGTTCGATTCGCAGGGAAAGAAGGCTCAGGCTGCGCCCGTGTGGGTTCGTCTTCTCGCGACCGACTCATCGAGCGAAGAATTGATCGAGCGCGTCGTGAACGCGCTCTCGGCCGAAGGCAATGCGACACTGGCTCAGCCGATCATCGATCGCGGGACGAAGGAGCATGAGGATAATCTGATCCTGCTCAAGCTTCGATGGCTGGTGCATTCGGCGACGAAGGATTGGAAGGGCGCTGTGGAAGCAGGCGACAAGCTCCTCGCGCGCGATCTGGCGTCGCAGGCCGAACCCGACTTCTACGCCAAGCTCGCGACTGCGTATCAGGAAGACAGTCAACCGGCGCGTGCGCTCGCGGTGGCCGCGACCGGCGTGTCGAAGTTCAAGGATCCGGGCCTGTTCCTCGTCTATGTTCAGCTGCTTCGCTCGGAGAACGACGCGGCGCTTGGGCGCGGACTCGCGGCATTTCCCGACAATCCCGAACTGCACGCGTTCGCCGCGCAGAATCTGAAGAAGGCTGGCAACGCGAAGGAAGCGCTGGCAGAGACGAAGCGCGCGCTCGCGGCCAATCCAAAGCTCGTGCACGGCGACTTGCAGGTTGCGCAGCTCGAGTTCGACTTGGGCGAGTTGGATAGCGCGTACACCGCGATCGAGATCGCACCAAAGCATGGCGAAGACAACACGCAGGCCGGCGGGCTCGCGCTCAAGTTTGGCGACGCGCTGTACCGCGCGGCCGCCACGTCGCAAAAGCGCGACGAGTTTCAGCGTGCGATTCGTTTTCTCACCTTGGCGCTGACGCTTTCCCCGAGCGCCGAATCGAAGTTTCTCATCGGCGCATCGTCGCTTTCGATCAGCCTATCCGCTGCCAACGAAGCACCGACGAGCAAGAGCTGCGACCTGTCCAAGCTGGCCGACTCCGCGCTCACGGATGCGGAGATCAATCTCGTGAGCGGCGGCTCGGCGTCGCCGGAGAATGCGAAACAACTGCTCGATAACGTCGCAAAGCTGCGACCGTTCGTTGCCGATCAACTGAAGGCATTCTGCAGCAATCGATCCGGCTCTCCTCCTTAATCCGCCCGTAGCGCTTTCGTCGGATCCACCGCCGTCGCTCGCCGTGCCGGGACGTAGCTCGCGAGTAGAGCGATGGCCGCGAGCCCAAACGGAACGGCGACGAAGACGAGCGGATCGCGCGGGCTGACGCCGTACAGCATGCCTGCGAGCGCACGAGTCGACAACGCCGCGGCGACGATTCCGACGACGAGCCCCGCAGCCGCCAGCCGAAGCCCTTCGCGGAGCACGAGCATCAGCGTATCGCCAGGTGTCGCTCCGAGAGCCATTCGAATTCCGATTTCCGATGTGCGCTGAGCGACGGCGTACGACATCACGCCGTAAATCCCAACCACACCGAGGGCGACAGCGATCCCGGCGAACAGCGCGAGCAAGAGCATCACGAAACGCTGTCGTCCTGCGGAACGGTCGACGATCGCACGCATCGTCGCCAAGCGACTGACCGGCGCCCTCGAATCCACGCGGGAAACGATGTCGCGGAGCGAGGCGCCGAGCGCGGTTTCGTCGAGAGAGGTACGAACGACGAACGACACCGCGGTGGGCGGAGCTTGAGCGAGGGGCCGGTAGATCGTTTCGCCGGCCGCGCCAGTGAGACTGTCGGTCTTGGCATCTCGCACCACGCCAACGATCGTGATCCAATCGCTCGGCCAGGGATAGCCAATGCGTTTTCCAACCGGCGATTGTCCCGGCCAGAAATGTCGCGCGAACGATTCGTTCACGATCGCGACGTCGGGCGCGCCGGGGCGATCCGTCGCCGAGAATCCGCGTCCCGCGACGGGCGCGATGCCGACGGTCGAGAAGAATTCCGGAGACACCACATCATAGTGGTCGCTCATCGGGAGCGAACCGCGGATGTCCTCGAACTGACCTTCGATGCGCAACGCAATACCGTAGCTCTTGTCCTCGAGCGGAACGTGATCGGCTGCCGCGACGTCGTCCACGCCGGGAAGTGCACGCGTCCGCCGGAGCACCTCGTCGGTGAACGCCGCAATCGCGCCTGGCTGCTTGTACTGTTTCGCCGGCGGATGCACTTGGGCGGTGACGATCGACGTCGTCCGAAAGCCCGGGTCCACGCGATGAAGCGCGACGACGCTTCGGATGAGCAACAGCGCAGCGACGACGAGCATCGCCGCGGCGCCGATCTCCGCCGAAACGAGCACGCCTGCAAGGCGCCGATTGGATGCGCCTCGAGACGAGCGCGAGGTGTCTCGCAACGATGCCACCGCGGCGCGGCTCGTTCGGAGCGCGGGCAGTAAGCCGAAGAGCAGTCCGGTCGCAACCACGAGCAACGCCGTGAACAACAACACTCGGCTGTCGACCTGGAGTCTCGCTGATCGCGCGAGCTCTTCTGGCAACAGCGAGCGGATGCCTTGGACGCCCCACCATGCGAACGCGATGCCGGCCGCACCGCCCAACGTCGCGAGCACGACGCTCTCGGTGAGCAATTGACGGAGCAGTCGTCTGCGGCCGCCGCCGAGCGCCATGCGGATCGCCATTTCTCTGCGGCGACTCGTTGCGCGGACGAGGAGTAGATTCGCCACGTTGGCGCACGCGATCAGCAACACGATCGCGACGACTCCGAGCAGCAACCACAACATCGTGCGCGCAGATCCGACCAACGTTTGCTGAAGCGCGGCCACTTTTGCGTCTGTGCCGTACTTGGGGCCAGGATTCCAAATAGGATTCTCACGGCCGATTCGGGCATAGAGCGTTCGCACTTCCTGCTGAGCGCGTGAGATTGTGACGCCGTCGCGAAGCCGCGCGACGACACGGTATCCGCCCGATCCCCAGAATGCTCCACTGCCTGCCGCCGGCGTTTCGTACGGCGTCCAGATCTGAACACCGCGGTCCGGGAAGGCGAAATCGACCGGCATCACGCCAATGATCGTGTACGGCGTTCCTTCAATCACGACGGATTTTCCGAGAATCTCGCGGTTCGCGGCGAAACGGCGCGTCCAGATGCCGTGGCTCAAGACAGCGACATTGCCGCGGCCGGGTGCGTTCTCATCGGCGGCGAACGTTCGGCCCAACTCCGGCCGTACCCCCACCAGTGACAACAGATTTGCCGACACTGATGCCGCGTCGACGCGCTCAGGCTCCGCGTCTCCGCTGACACCGACGCTTGTGGCTCGATACGCCGCCACATCCGAGAACGACGTCGCGAGTGCGCGAATTCTCGTAAACTCGGCGAGCGTTGAACCGGAAATCGAGACCAGCTCGGCCGAACGCGGATATGGAAGCCCGCGAAGGAGCAGGGCATCAACCACGGAGAAGACCGCGGTGTTCGCGCCGATCCCGAGTGCGAGGGTCAACACGGCGACAATGGAGAATGCGGGCGCGCGCCGCAGGCTCCGCAACGCGTAGAAGAAATCCTGCCAAAGATCGTCGATCATGGCTCGGCGGTTTCGGGTGTGTACGAGATGCTGGTCATGCGCGCGCAACGCCTCGGAGATGCGACCCACGTCGCCGAAGCGTTCCTCCGCGGCGTGCCGCGCGGCAGAGGGATCGAGCCCACGCTCGGCGTAATCGCGCGCCCGCATATCGAGATGAAAGGACAATTCGTCATCGACGTCGGCCGGAACGTCGGGACCGAAGAAACGCAGATAGCGGCGCCAGCGTTTGCTCATGAATCGATCAGGAAACTGCTGGTGCGGCGCGCAACACTTGCGTGACCGCGTTGGCATATCGCATCCACACGCCGGCTTCCGCGCGAAGATGCGCGCGTCCGGCAGCGGTGATGGTGTAGAAACGCGCGCGGCGGTTGTTCTCGGATAATCCCCACTCCGAGCGAACCCACCCTCGATCTTCGAGACGACGCAGGGCAGGGTAGAGCGAGCCCTCTTCGATGCGGAGGACGTCGTCCGTAGTGGATTCCACCCAGCGCGCGATGCCGTAGCCGTGTGACGGGCCGGCGAGCAGCGATTTGAGAATCAGAATGCCGAGCGTTCCCTGCAGCAGGTCGCCGGTATCGGTTCGGGCGGGCACGCGTCGCTTCCTTGGCAAGTCTACTGGAAGCGTATGGTCCGGTCACACGGCGCGCAAGTACGCGGGGATAACGCGGCGTCAAAAAGAATCGGCCGTCTCGTTCTCAGAGACGGCCGATCGATTCGATACACACTACCCGCGCATCTAGCTCAAGCGGCCGCGCCCTCGAACGATGCCGACCGCGATGCGGCGTCCGTTCCCCTCTCGCGGTATGCGGTGAGCAGCATCGTGATCGAGGCGTACGTCACGACGCAGATCACCACGACCTTCACCCAGTACATATCGAGGTTCTGGAACCACTTGAACGCGAGCGGAACCGCGAGCATTCCCGGGATTGCCATCGCGATCATTGCCGGCGCGAAGTACGCGCGCGCGCGAATGAACCGGACGACGGCGACCGGCATGAGGAACGCGCATGCGCCCATCATGATCGGATACCCGGACTTGTCGTTCATGCCGAGCAGGGTCACGAGAATCAGACACGGAGCATAGAGACCAATGCCGAGCGTCATGAGCGCGCCAAGGCCGAACAGGCCGATGATTCCGAGTGCCAACTTGATACCGGTAAGGCCGGTCGTCCCGACGTCGAGCGAATGAAAGAACGTCAAACGCACGACCATGATGATCGCCGCGGCGGCGAGACACAGGCCCATTCCCAGCTGGATCTTGCGGCGCGGCCAGCGCGACACCACACCCGCGCCGAGCCAAGCACCGAGAATAGCCGCGAGGATCAACAGGATGAGTGTGAGCGGATCTACTTCAACGGGCGCCACTGTGACGCCCAGACCGCTCATGCCGTGAATGGTGACGTAGGCCTCGATCATCGTCGGGAGTACGTAGCCGACATTCAGCGAGCCCGGAATCTTCTCGTCGGGCATCTGCTTGAAAAATCGAACCATGGCGGTTGTCGTGGCGTACGAGCCTACGCCCAACGTGTCGAAGAAGTTGGCGATGAAGCTGATGACCGACATCACCGGCTTCGGAGCGAGCGGCTGGCCGTCCCTCGCGTCTCGCGCCAGGCCGGCGATGAAGACGTAGAGGTAGCCCGCGGCAAATACACCGAGGGCAATGAGCAGCACGCGGATAGGATTCATCGGAGGATTGGGAGGTAGGAAGCGGGCCTGGAGGGGACGCGTGCGCGGCGTCACCTACGACGCCGACCTAATAGGATGCCACTAGAACCGCGATGGCGAAAGGAGCGCTACGGGAACAAGAGGCGAACAAGAGCGAAGGGGTTGAGTGGGGCCAGCAGGCCGGGGGCCGCTGCAAAGAGATCCTTTTTGAACTTGCCGGTGTCTAACCTGTAGGATACTGTATCCCGCTGCACTCGTTGCCTTCACTGTTGGGGATTGATGACTCGTCGCACCACACCTGAGGCTGGTCTGCCGTCGATCTACACGCCGACGCCAACCGGACCGCGCCCTGGTGTCATCCCGATTCAGCGTCAGACCATCGCGAGCCTCACGGTTGAAGCGCTGCGCGAGCGTATCTTGCGCGGCGACTTTCCGGAAGGGGAGCCGCTGCGCCAGGACGCCCTGGCCGACGAGTTGGGGGTGAGCCGCATTCCGGTTCGCGAAGCGCTTCGTCAGCTCGAGGCGGAAGGCCTCGTGACGTTCAGCCCACACCGCGGCGCGGTAGTTTCGAGCCTGTCGCTCGAGGAGATCGACGAGCTGTTCGAGCTTCGTGCTGACATTGAATGCGATCTACTCAGCCGCGCCATTCCGCGGATGACGGCTGAGCAACTCGACCGCGCGGACAACGTGCTGGACGAGTTCGAGGAAGCGTTGAACGCCGGCGAAGCAATGCGCTGGGGGCCGTTGAACTGGCACTTCCACGCTGCCCTTTACGCGCCGGCGTCGCGAAATTTCACGATGGGTGTACTTCAGAAGCTTCATCAACACAGTGATCGGTATTTCCGCATGCAAGTGTTGCTCGCCAACGGGGGAAAGCGGGCCAATGAGGAGCACCGCGCCATTGCGGCCGCGGTGCGGAACAAGGATGTGCCGCTGGCTTGCCAGCTGATGCGGTCGCACATCCTGGGCGCGGGGGCTTCGTTGCTCGCGCTGCTTCACGAGGAGCGTGCGAAGAACGCTCCGGTGGTGCGGTCCGCGACGCCGTGACGGCGCGCGTGAGCGCGATCGACGCGCCAATCGAGATTCGCGTCGTCGACTCGCATACGGAAGGCGAGCCGACGCGTGTCGTGCTCGAGGGCTGGCCGCGAACGCAGGGCGTCACGATGGAAGAGCGGCGCGACGACCTTCGGCGGCGGTTCGATCATCTGCGCCGCGCCGTGGTTTGCGAGCCGCGAGGGCACGCTGCGATCGTCGGCGCGTTGATGACGCCCGCCGTCAATGCCGATTCGCAGTGCGGCGTGATCTTCTTCAACAACGAGACGTATCTCGGCATGTGCGGCCACGGTCTCATTGGCCTGGTGACGACGTTGGCGCACACCGGCAGATTGTCGCGCGGCGTCACTCGTTTCGACACGCCTGTCGGCACGGTGTCGGCGGAGCTGAATGCCGACGGCACTGTCACGATCGAGAACGTCGCGTCGCGATCGCACGCGCTCGACGTCGAGGTCGACGTTCCTGGTGTCGGACTCGTGAAGGGCGACGTCGCTTACGGCGGCAACTGGTTCTTCATCACGCATCTCCCGATGGCGTTAGACATGTCCAATGTCGTGGAGCTGACGCGGGTGACGCAGGCGATCCAGAACGCCGTGACGGCGCAGGGAGTCGCAGGCGGCGTACCGATCGATCATATCGAGATTTCCGGTCCGGCGTCCCGCTCGGACGCAGACGCGAAGAACTTCGTGTTGTGCTCGGGTGGCGAATACGATCGCTCGCCGTGCGGCACGGGGACGTCGGCCGTCATGGCCGTCCTCAATGAGCGTGGCCGTCTCCCGATCGGGAAAGAGTGGCGGCAGGAGAGCATCACGGGGAGCCGGTTCGTCGGATGGCTGTCGAAGGGACCGCGCGGAGAGCTCGTACCTCATATTCGCGGCCGTGCCTACATCACGGCCGAGGCGACGCTCCGGTTCGATCCCGCTGACCCGTTCCGACTCGGCATCGGCGGTCAGTGACCGCCACACCGCGCGCGGACGCCATCGTCGTCGGCGCGGGGATCGTTGGCGCGGCCTGCGCGTTGGCGTTGGCAAATGATGGATGGCGCGTCATTGTGGTCGACGCGGAGTTCCCTGCGGCCGGCACGACGTCCGTGGGGATGGGCCACCTCGTCGCAATGGACGACTCGCCGGAACAGCTCGCGCTCACCGCATACTCGCTGCAACTCTGGAACGAGCTTGCGCCGCAACTCGACACTCGCGCTGAACGCGAGCCCTGCGGCACCCTGTGGGTGGCCGAAGATGGCGAGCAACTCGCGGCCGTCGAGAGCAAACGTTTCACATATCAATCGGTCGGACTCGACGCCGAGCTGCTCGATGAGCAATCGCTCATGGAGGCGGAGCCCAACGTACGGCGCGGCCTTGCCGGCGCACTGCGCGTCCCCGGCGACAGCGTCGTGTATCCTCCTGGCGCGACGCTCTGCATGCTCGACCTTGCACGCGCGCGCGGCGCGACGGTGCGCGAACGCACGCGCGTTCGAGAGATCGGGGCGCATGCCGTCGTTTGCGAGCACGATACGCTTCGTGCCGAGATTGTCGTCAACGCCGCTGGTCCTTCCGCCGCGATGCTTACGCCCGGTCTTCCGATCGTTCCGCGCAAAGGACACTTGGCGATCACCGATCGTTACCACGGGTTCTGTCGTCATCAACTCGTGGAGCTCGGGTATCTGACGAGCGCGCACGTGATGACGAATGAATCCGTCGCGTTCAACCTGCAGCCGCGTCAGACGGGGCAGGTGCTGATCGGTTCCTCACGCGAGCTCGTTGGCTGGGATGCCACGCTGAATCACGACATTCTCCGTCGCATGCTGGCGCGTGCGGTAGAGTTCGTGCCTTCGCTCCGCGATCTGTCGATCATCCGTTGCTGGACGGGTTTCCGTCCAGCAACGCCTGACAAGTTGCCGCTCATTGGGCGTTGGCCGCCCGTCGACGGGCTGTACATCGCCGCCGGCCACGAAGGACTCGGCATCACGTCGTCGCTGGGCACCGCGAGATTGCTCGCGGACGAAGTCGCGGCACGCGCGTCGGCAATCGACCGGGCGCCCTTCTCGCCTTCTCGAGTGCTCGACGCGCGGGCGTCGGTGGGGTCGCACGCATGATCGACGACACGGTCGAGCTCAGGGTGAACGGACACCTGATGCGCGCCGCACATGGCAGCAGCGTCGCGAGCGCCCTCATCGCCGCCGGCATCACGCGCTTTCGCTCGTCGACGACTGGGGAACCGCGAGCGCCGGTGTGCGGCATGGGCGTCTGCTTCGAGTGCCGCGTGACGATCGACGGCATGCCGCATCAGCGTGCTTGCCTGGTCGGGGTCCAATCGGGCATGAGCGTGACGACGGGTGAAGAAACATGAGCGTGAAGCTGCAGCCGGCCGAGGTGGTCGTTGTCGGCGGCGGGCCGGCCGGCATCGCCGCGGCAGTGTGCGCAGCGGAAGCGCGTCGTGGCGCGCGGGTAGTGCTCGTGGACGAGGGATTCGCGCCCGGCGGGCAGATTTGGCGCACTGGGCCCGGTCTACGACCGCCTCGACTCGCGCGGCATTGGACTGAACGCTTGGCTGCGAGCGGCGCATGGGTTCAATCGCAGACTTCAGTCGTTGACGTGCGCCGCGACGGCGATGGTTTCCGCGTTCTGTGCGAGACCAGCGGCCAGGCACTCACCGTATCATGCGGGCGGATCGTACTCGCGACAGGCGCTCGCGAGCGCTTTCTTCCGTTCCCCGGGTGGACGCTGCCGAACGTGATGGGAATCGGTGGCATTCAGGCGCTGCTCAAGGCGGGCACGTCGTTCCGAGGTCAGCGGATCATCATCGCTGGATCGGGGCCGCTCATGCTACCGGTGGCAGCGTCGCTGACGTCGGCCGGCGGGCGCGTACTGATGGTGGCCGAGCAGACGTCGGCGAAGCGGCTTGCTCTGTTCACGGCCTCGCTCTGGCGATCGCCGGCGCGACTCGGACAGGCGGCGCTGCTACGCGCCAAGTTTTTCGCCTCCAGTTATGAAACGGGCACCTGGGTGAAGTCGGCAATCGGTGACAAGGCGATGCGCTCGGTGATGATCACCAATGGGAAGCGCGAGCGAATATTGGACTGCGATGTCCTGTGCACCGGATTCGGTCTCGTTCCAAACTCCGAGTTGGCGCGCTTGCTTGGGTGTGCCGTCGACGGCAGGCGAGTGGTGGTGGACGATGTTCAGCAAACCACCGCAGTCGGCGCGTATTGCGCAGGGGAGCCGACCGGAATCGGTGGCGTGGAACGGTCGTTGGTGGAGGGGGAGATTGCCGGCCGTTCGGCGATGGGTGAGTCGGTTTCCATGCAGGTCCGGAGCCGACGCGCGGCGCTCCATCGGTATGCCGAGGGACTCACCCGGGCATTTGAGCTCCGGGACGAATTGCGAACGCTGGCTGGCGGCGATACCGTCGTGTGTCGGTGTGAAGATGTGCGAATGCGTGATATCGACCCTGCGTGGACATCGCGACAGGCAAAGCTGTACACTCGCGCCGGGATGGGTGCGTGTCAGGGACGAATCTGCGGCGCCGCGTTAGACTGTCTGATGGGATGGACGCCGGACTCAGTGCGGCCGCCGATCGAACCGGCGCGTGTTGCGACGTTGTTGGACGAAGCCAAGCTGTGAACTCGACGAACTGGAGCGATCTGGTATGCAGCAACAGGATTGGGCTGGTGTCATTCCCGCCATCACCACGCCGTTTCTCGACGATCTGACGATCGACCACCGGCGGCTTGCGAAGCACGTTGCCTGGTTGATAGACAATGGTTGTCGCGGTATTGTGGCGCTCGGGTCGCTTGGCGAGGCGTCGACGCTCACGGCGGACGAGAAGATCAGCATTCTCGAAACGTGCAAGCGCGCGGTGGGCGACCGCGCTCCGCTGGTGGCCGGCATCGCGGGCCTGAGCACCGCCGAGTGCGTGTCGCTCGCGAAGCGAGCCGCGGCAGCGGGGTGCGACGGCCTGATGGTGCTGCCGCCGTACGTCTATAAAGGCGATTGGCGCGAGAGCAAAGCGCACTTCGAAGCGGTCATTCGCGCCACCCCGCTTTCGTGCATGCTGTACAACAATCCGATCGCATACGGGACCGACGTCACGCCGTCGCAGATGCGTGAGCTTTCGCGCAACGCGAACCTTCACGCCGTAAAGGAATCCAGCGGCGATGTCCGCCGGGTGACGGCCGTGCGCGAGGTGAACGGTGACCGGCTCGTGGTGTTCGCCGGGATGGACGACATGATCCTCGAGTCCATCCCGATGGGTGCGAGCGGTTGGATCGCTGGGCTCGTGAACGCTCTTCCCGCCGAATCCGTCGCGGTGTTCGAGCTCGGTCGTGAGGGCCGCTTCGAAGAGGCGCGCGCGATTTACGAGTGGTTCTTGCCGCTGCTGCGGCTCGACACGGTTCCAAAGTTCGTGCAACTGATCAAGCTGGTGCAGGCCGAGCTCGGGCAGGGCAATGCGGTCGTTCGTCCGCCGCGCCTCGAGCTCGAAGGTGCCGAGCTCGCGGAAGTTCGGGCGCTGATTCGCGAGCAGCTCGCATCGCGGCCAAGTCTCGACGCGGTGGCCGCGCGCAGCTGACGTTCGAGCGCGGCGTATGCCGGAGGTGTCGAGCTCGTACGAGCGCATTTACCGCGCGGTGCGCAAGGTGCCGCGCGGTCGTGTGACGACATACGGCGCAATCGCTCGCATGGCCGGACTTCCGCGACAAGCGAGACTCGTCGGCTATGCATTGAGCGCGCTCCCTAACGGCTCGGCGTTGCCGTGGCACCGCATCATCAACGCGCAAGGACGGCTGAGCCTCGAGCGCGCCGGCCGCGCCTCAGGACTGACGCAACGAATTCGTCTCGAGCGCGAAGGCGTGAAGGTCGACGCCGGAGGAAAAGTGTCGCTCGCGCGCTTTGGTTGGCGCGTGAAGTCCAACCGCGCATAGCGCCGCATCGCGAGGACGCGTAGTCGTCCGCTTTCGCGGACAATCCGGGCCTTGTCACGTTTTCCTAGCACCGTGTAAGGCTATCTGACACAATGAGTTCCGGGCCAGCGCTGCGGCAGCGCGCACGTGGTCCTCACCCTGCCTTTTCACGGGACCGAGGCAGGTGCTCTCCAACATTCAGCTCTCGGTCCTATGCGCACTCTTCGTCAAATGCTCATCGCGTCGACCGTCGCGGCTTTCTCAGCGGCGCCGCTCGTCGCGCAAGACCCAGGCGGCGGTACGGTGCTGCACGTGTCGCCGTACGCCGGCTACATGATCTCCGGAAATTTCCTGAACGGACCGCTCGGCACCACGTTGAGCAACGCGCCGGGCTTGGTGTACGGCACGCAAATCGGTCTGTCGCTCGCGCCGCAGCTCTCGCTCGTCGGCAACGTCGGCTACAGCTCGTCCGACATGAAGGTGGGTATTCCGTTCCTCGGCGGCGTGACGGTCGGCCATAGCGGTTTGCTGATGTACGATGCCGATCTCGAGTACAACCTCGGCGCCAGCCAAACCAAATCGCTCGGGTTCTCGCCGTTCATTCAGGCGGGTGTGGGCGCGATGAAGTATGACGTCAATGCGTCGATCATCGACACGCACGCCACGAATTTCGCGGGCAACGTCGGCCTTGGCGCCGACATCAACGTGAGCAAGGGAATGGCGCTGCGTCTCCTGGCGAAGGATTACATCGGCAAATTCAACTTCCAGGACGCGACCGGGCTTGGCATCACCGGCAACACGGCGCACAACGTCGCCCTGAGCGCGGGACTGCGATTCGATTTCTGATGTGACGGGCGGGGTGGGGAGGGGGCTGAACAACGGGAGCGTCGCGGTGCGACGCTCCCGTGTGCATTTCTAGACATCGACAGACTAGTTTTCGCGGACGTTTCCGTTGAACTCCGATGTCGCCTCAGAAAACAAAATCCAAAACCAAACGCTCGTCGCGCTCCGCAACGAGTCCGTCGAAGAGAACGCCGGCAAAGCGGCGTCGCGCAAAGCGCTCGCCGCCGGGACGCCCAGGACCTGTGAATGATTGGGTGGAGCTTCGCCAATCCGGTATTCACGGCCTTGGCGCCTTTGCCGTTCGCGACATTCCCAAAGGCACTCGGATCATCGAGTACGCGGGCGAGCGAATCAATAACGCCGAGGCGGATCGCCGGTACGACGAGGACGGCAAGGGCGATCACCACACGTTCCTCTTCATTCTCAGCAGCCGCACGTGTGTCGATGCGGCGTTCGACGGGAACGAAGCGCGCTTCATCAATCATTCGTGCGCTCCGAACTGCGAGACCGGCATATGGAACAGCCGCATCTGGATCTCGTCGATCAAGCGTATTCCCGCGGGCACGGAGCTCACGTACGATTACATGTACGACGATGATCCGGAGTACACGGAAGCCGACCTGCGGTACTACAAGTGCGAGTGTGGGGCACCGAATTGCCGCAAAACCATGGTCGATACGAAACGGCTCATGAAGTGAGCGCCGTACGGGCGCTGCTCGACGGTATCGTGGACTACGCCGGCCTATTTCCACCGGCGGCACTCGATATGGCGTCGGCGGTCCGCAACTACGCGTCGTACGTCGATGAACGCGACGCGTGGATGCTGGGTCGGTTCGTGATTCCGATCGGCAGGCTCGGCGAGCTCGACGCGGTCTTTTCTTCGACAGTAAACGGCGCGTGGCATCTTGCGGCGCTGGTCGGCACGGCGATCGAGACTGACGTTCAGCGAGCACACGAGTTCAACGACGCGCACCGAGATCGCGCCATGATCGACGTGCTCGAAGTCAAAGCGACTTCGGTCGAAGAGATCGACCGCACGGCTTCTGCGGTCCGTGATGATTTTACCACGTTCGTCGAGCTGCCGGCCACAGCCGATCTCGATCCGTTGATCGCCGCGATACAGCGACACGAACTCTCCGCGAAAATTCGCACTGGCGGTGTGGTTGCGAACGCGTTTCCATCCGCGGAGCACGTAACGCGGTTCATCCGTGCGTGTCTGAACGCCGGAGTTCCGTTCAAAGCCACGGCCGGTCTGCATCACCCCGTACGCGCTACGTACAGACTGACGTACGACGAGGGTGGTCCGACCGGCCTGATGTTCGGCTATCTCAACGTCTTTCTCGCGGCGGCCATGATGGCGACCGGCATGAATGACGAAGACGCCAATCGCCTGCTCGAGGAGCGCAACCCCGCGGCGTTCGAGCTCCGCGAAGATACGATTGGTTGGCGCGGCCATGTCATCACGACTGCCGATGCGCGGCGCGTTCGCGAGCGCGTGGCGGTTTCCTTCGGCTCCTGCTCGTTTCGCGAGCCGGTCGACGAGCTCAAAACGCTGGCGCTGACGCCGACCTCATGATTGATCGAACGCTCGATCAGGCACGTCGTTCGTGGGTCGAGTCGGCCAACGATCCGGGCACCGACTTTCCAATCCAAAATCTTCCGTTCGGCATCTTTCGTCGCCGCGGCAGTAACCACGAAGGGAGAGTTGGTGTTGCGATCGGCGATCAGGTCATCGATGTCGCCGCTTGTATCGAGAGCGGTTCGATCAGGGTTGCTCCCGAGATCGCCACGGTCTGCACGCAGCCACGTCTCAATGAATTGATGGCGCTTGGGCGATCAGCAGCGGCAACGGTTCGCCAAACCCTGAGTGAAATGCTCGACGCGAATGCGTCCGAACGAGCGTCGAAGCTCGCCTCGCGTATTCTGGTGCCGATGCGCGACGCCGAGCTGCTGTTGCCGGCGCAAATTGGCGACTACACCGACTTCTACGCGTCGATTCATCACGCGACCAACGTCGGCAGCATGTTTCGACCCGACAATCCGCTGCTGCCGAATTACAAGTGGGTGCCGATCGGCTATCACGGGCGCGCGTCGTCGATGGTGCCGAGCGGCACCGCCGTTCGACGTCCGTTCGGACAGACCAGAGACGGCAACGACGGCCCGCCGACCTTCGGTCCGTCGCGTCGCGTCGACTACGAGCTCGAGATTGGCGCGTTCATCGCTGGTGAGAACGCGCTCGGCGCGCCGGTCAGCATCGACGACGCGGAGGATCGCGTCTTTGGCCTGTGTCTCGTGAACGACTGGTCGGCGCGAGACATTCAGGCATGGGAGTACCAGCCGCTCGGACC
>Ga0070679_100000104_pt1 | contig 65731 bp, 94 predicted proteins | sample KBSC63BmetaG_FD_65652 | JGI IMG/M metagenome (GOLD analysis project Ga0070679, IMG submission 65652) | Corn rhizosphere microbial communities from Kellogg Biological Station, Michigan, USA - KBS C6-3B metaG | ecosystem: Host-associated > Plants > Roots > Rhizosphere | place: USA: Michigan... | reverse complement strand
TGGGTCTCGCCGGGGCTGGCGCCGTCGCGTCGCCTTCCGCGACAGTGGCCGCGTCAACGTCCGTTGGCTTCCAGCAGGCCAGCGGATCTACGTCCGGCACTCTCTCCATCAGCACCACGACTGCCATCGGCTTCCAGTCTGCCGCCGCAGCCGGGGTGGGTTCGCTCGCTGTTCTGGTTGCCCAGCAGCTCGCGATGTCCGACGCGGCCGTTGCCGTTGGCGCGCTCGCGCTGACCGCACCTTCCTGGGTCTCTCCGGACCAGGCGAGCGCGGTGAGCGGGGGAGCGCTGGCGGTCACAGCACCCGGGGCCCTCGCGCTGGCCGCCTCGACGGCCATTGGCTCTGGCGCGCTGGTGTTGCGCATCCGGACGCTGTTGCGCCCGAACGGGGATGTGCTCACGGGCTGGGCCTCTGACCAGGCGACGCATTTTGGTGCGCTGGACGATGCAGTCGAGCAGCCGACTGCTCCCAGCACCTCGTCGGATCTCGTCTTTGCCGCGAATACCGGTCAGATCGACCGCCTGGCCTTCGACGACGCTGCCATCTCGGGCACCGCCGACGGCACGCTGTGGGTCTACGCGCAGGCGACCGGGCTGGGCGTGACCATCGAGCTCTACAAGGGCGTAACGCTCGTCAACAGCGTGACGCTGCCCGCAGGCACGGCCGCGGGCTGGGTGCCCATCGCGTTCAGCGGCCTCACGCAGACCGAGGTCAACTCGCTCGAGATGCGGCTGGTGACCTGATGGCGACGCGCACGATCAGCAACGCGGGCGGCAACTGGAACGCGACGACGACCTGGGTGGAGGGCGCTGTGCCGAGCGCCGGAGACGACGTGGTGGCGACCGCCACGTCGGGGCCACTGACGATCAACGTCTCGGGGGCATGCCGGTCGATCGACCTGCTCAACTACGTCAGCACGCTCACGCACGCCAGCAACGTTACGCTGACGGTCGGCACGTTCACGGCCGCAGCGACTGCCATCGCGCTGCGCTTCCCGACGACGATGACCTACACGTTGGGCAACGCGCTGACGAGCGCAGTGGCGTTCTCCTCGACTTCTGCGACTCAGCAGACGATCAACTGGGGCGGTAAGACGCACGGCAACCTGTCGTTCAGCGGCACGGGATCGTGGCTCCAGAACACCAACGATTCGTCGGCCACGGTAACCGTGACGTTCAACGGTGGCACGCTGTCCTTGAATGCGACGATCTCGTGGGGCGCGTTCGTCAGTAACACGACGAACACCCGAGTGCTCAACCTCGGCAACACCTTCCTCACGTTGTGGAACTCCAGCCAGGTCGCGTGGAACATCAACAACGTCACGAACATGACGTTGAACGCGGGCACGTCCACAATCAACGTGTCGAACACCGCGGCGGGTTTCACGGGCGGCGGCTTCACCTACAACGTCGTCAACATCTCGGGGAGCGGCAACCACCCCCTCTTGGGGTTCAACACGTTCGCCACGCTGAGCTACACAGCCTCGGCGGCTGATGACACCTTGACGTTCCAGGCCGGTTCCACGCAGATGATCACCGGCTCGCTGACGCTCACTGGCGTTGGGCAGAACGCTCGCGCCGGTATTCGCTCCAACACTGACGGGACGCGCTACTTCATCACGCTCGGCGCTGCTGCGACCTATTCGCTTGCCGATGTCAACTTCCACGACTGTGGGTTCACGTCCAACGGTCCGGCGCTCCCCGTCACCGGCACCCGCCTCGGAGACGGGCAGAACAACAATGCCAACATCGCCTTCCAGGCGTCGCGCACGCTGTACTGGGTCGGGGGCGCAGGCAGCCTTTCAGACGCGGCGAACCACTGGGCGCTGTCCTCCGGCGGTGCGCCGGGGGCGGGCAACTTCCCGCTGCCGCAGGACGACATGGTGTTCGACGCGAACTCGATTGTTGCCGACGCCACGTCAGTCACGTTGGACCGCGTCTACATAGGGCGCGGTCTCGACCTCTCAGCGCTGGCACATACGGTGACGTTCACTGGGGGGACCGGATTCCTCCTGATCTACGGCAGCGCGGTGTTATCGCCGAAGGCGTCGTGGCCGTCGATGAACTTCTACATGTTCGGAGTGGGCGCTTTCACGCTCGATCCGAACGGAGCGGTCCTGACGAACATCCAGATCCAGCTCGCGCGTTCGTCCGTGACGTTGCTGGGCGATCTCAACCTCCCGACGTTCACGGTGATCGTGGCGGCCACGGCTGCACTGAACGGCAATGGTCACAACGTCACGGCGTCTGCGGTCATCAGCGCAGGCGCGCTCACGCTCGGTTCGGGGACCTGGTCGGTCTGGAGCACCGGAACGGTCTGGAACAACACGGGTACGATCGACGCGGGCACCAGCACCATCGCCATCACCGATGCCTCTGCCACGAACAAGACGTTCGCGGGCGGCAGCAGGACCTACAACAACCTGTCGATCACACCGGGCGGTACGGGAACGCTCACGTTCACGGGCAACAACACGTTCAGCCGCATCACGCTCGCAGGGAAGAAGTCGCTGGTCTTCACCGCTGGCACACAGACCGCGCTGGCGTCGCCGGACGCCTGGCAGGTCAACGGCACTGCGGGCAACCTCCCGACGCTCGTCAGCAGCGTCGTCGGGTCCGCGTGGGGGCTGTGGTGCGCGTCGGGTGTTGTCTCCTGCGACTACATCACCCTGAAGGACTCGACAGCCTGGGGCGGCGCGAGCTTCTACGCAGGCGCGAACTCCACCAACGTCTCGGGCAACTCGGGGTGGATCTTCACGGCCGCTCCCGCAATGGTGACCGCGAGTGGCTCGGCTGGCGGTAGTGGCAACCTCGCCCTCACCACGACGCCGCCTGCCGCTGTATACGCCGCCTACGTAGAACTTATCTACGCCCCAAGCGCGTCGACGCCCGCGCTGTTGACCATGGCGGCGAGCGGCACCGCCGCCGGATCGCTCGGACTGACGGCCGTTACTGCTGTCTCTCTATCTGCAGCGAGCGCCCCTAGTAACTCTGCTCTGTCGCTCATCGTGTCCGCTGGACTGGGCCTGGCGCAGGCAGCCGCGGTCGCGTCGGGGTCTGCCGCGCTGACCGCAGCGCCGAGGTTGTCGTTGTCGGCGACGGCAACTGGAGCGGGGTCCAGCGCTTTCACCGCTGCTCCCGCCCTGGCCTTGGGCGCAGGGTCGGTCAATGGCTCCGCGAGTCTCGCCGTCTCGGCGGCCACCAGGATCCCGCTCGCGCAGTCTGCCGCAACGTCTACTCCGTCACTGGCCCTGCTTACGGCACAGACGTTCCTGGTCTTGGGTCAGGGCAGCGCGACCGCCTCGCCCACGGCCACGGTGGTCACGAACGCGCCACTCGTCCTCAGCGCTGCGGCGGCTGCCACGGGGTCGCTTGCACTCACCGGCCTGACTTACTTGCAGCTGGCAACGGGCGTTGGCGCGGCTAGCGGCACGCTGGCCGTGAGTGCGGCCACTGGGCTTTCGCTCAACGCGAGCGCGGCAGGGACCGCCAGCGCCGCACTGACGGCGCAGGCCCTGATGTCGCTCTCTGCAGCCGGGGCAGCGAGCGCGACGGCCTCACTGACCACAGCAACAGCCCTCGCGCTGTCGGGAGCTACTGCGATCGGCAGCGATTCCCTGGCGGTCACCGCGCGCGGGCTTCTCACCCTCTCGGCCAGCGCGACTGGCAGCACGACTCTCGGTCTCACGGTCGCTCCGCGCCTGGGCCTCGCGGGCGCGGCTGCTGCTGCAACCGGCGCCCTGAGCACGACCGTCACGACGCAGGTGCCACTGGTCGCGACGAGCGCGACTGGCAGCACCGCACTGAGCCTCAGGGCGGCCACCCGGGTGCCGCTGGCATCCGGGAGCGCAGTCGGCGCAGGCACGCTGGCCGTCACCGCGACGACCTACTTGGTCCTGGGTGCTGGATCAGCTGCTGGTTCCGGCACGGCCGTCGTCCTGACCGACGCTCCGCTGGTGCTCTCGGCTGCGGCTACTGGCACGGGGGTCCTGCAGCTCAGCGGTCCGGCGTACCTGTCTCTGACGGCCGTTGCCACCGCAATTCCCAGTCTCACCATCACCTCGGCTCCCCTGCTCCAGCTGCAGAGCGCTGCCACCGCGTCTCCGTCGTTGCTCATCACGGCAGCGACTGGGCTGGCGCTCAACCCGGCGAGTTCGGTGGCCACCGGCTCCGCAGGGCTCACCGCCGCGTTCCAGGTCACGCTGGCCGCCGCGGCGGCCAGTAACGCCACGCTGTCGCTGACCGCCCCGTCGCTGTTGTTGCTGTCCGGAGCTGGTGCATCGGGCTCGGCTCTGGCGATCACAGCTCCCACGGCGATCGTCCTGTCGAGCGCGGCCGCTGGTTCCGCCAGCCTGTCGCTCGCGTCCGCTCGGGAGCTCGTCCTGACGGCCAGCGGCGCGGCATCGGGCACGCTCTCCCTGGCCGGATCCGCAGGTCTGGTGCTTGCCGCAACGAGCAACGCCACCGGCACGATGGCCCTCACGGCTCGGGCGCTGCTCTCTCTCAGCGCTGCTGCCACCTCCACAAGCACATGCGCCATCACAGCGACGTCGCGGCTGGTGCTTTCCGGATCGGCTTCGGCGACGGCTTCACTGCTGCTGACCGGGCCTGCGCTTCTTGTCCTCGGGGCAACCGCCGTTTCTACCGCGACGTTGCAGATCTCGGCTACCGGGGCGCTCGTGCTGGCTGCAAGCGCGGCGACCTCGTCCGCCAACCTGCTGCTTGCTAGTGCCGAGCCCCTCGTCTTTGCTGCTGCGAGCTCGAGCTCGGCCGCCCTGATCCTTGTCGCCCCGGCGTCGCTCTCCTTGTCGGCGCTGGGCTCGAGTTTCGCTGTTCTCGTGCTGGTTGCGCAGCCGGACTTTGTCCTGGCGGCAGTAGCCACTAGCAGCGCGACGTTGGTCCTCGGCACGACCGAGACCCTTGTCCTTGTCGCCGTCGGTTCAGGCCAGGGCGCGCTCGTCTTCACTGCGGGCCAGGCGCTGCCGGTCATCGGCCTGCTGACCGCCAGCATCCTGATCCCGGGCAGTCTGTCGGCTACGACCGTCATCGTTGGCACGCTCTTCGCACAACGAGCGTTGGCAGCGTTGCTGACGGCCGAAATTCTTTTGAGTCCGGAGATGGGCGGAGAGCTGCTCATCTCGTCCAATCTGACGGGGAGTAGGACGTGAGCCAATTGCCAGTGATTTTGACCATGCAGGCCGGAGAAGTGGCTGTCGTACGGTGCGAATGGAACCGCGATGGGGTGCCGTACGACCCGCCCTCGGTCACGTGTCGTGTCAGGCCAAATCTCAAGCCCGTAGTGGTTCTGGAGACCACTCGGGAGGAGACCGGGATCTACACGGCGCTCGTCAAGGGCGAGGAGAGCGGGACCTACCACGTCCTCTTCATCGCCGAGGGTGTTGGTGATGAGGACGGTGCCCAGGAGGGCCTGATCCAGGTTCTCGAGACTGCGTTCCCGGTCCGCTCGTAAATTACGGATGTGAGCGAGACAGTTGTCTTCGAGGAGGGTGAGCGCCTCTACTTGGTTGGCAGCCTTGTCCCCTCGACACCGGCCGCCCAGGACATCGAGGAGTTCGCCTTCGGCAAGTCGATCGTCGAGGACCTACGGCGTAGGGCGCCCAACGAGCATCTGACCTGGTTTGGCGGCCACTACGTCGAGGCCGACAACCCGAACGGCAACGGCGCGATGTGGACCGCGGGCGAGCTCGCCATCAAGAGTCTCACACCCATGCTGATGCCGGTCACGGTCATGCACGATCCGCGAACGGCCGTCGGGATGATCGCCGACGTCGCGCTGAAGACGCCGGAGAATGACCGGGTCCCGCGGCCGAAGATCGAGACGGCCATCGCGCTGTGGAAGCACCGCTTCCCCGATGTCGTCGAAGAGGCCCTGCACAACTACGAGCAGGGCTCGTTGATGCAGAGCATGGAGTGCCTGGCGCCCAACTACGACTGTGGAACCTGCGGCATGGGTTACACCAAGCTGCCCGGCGGCGCTGAGCAAGCCAACTGGTGTGCGCACTTGAAGGGCGAGGATCCCTCGGTTACACCCACTCGTATATTACGGTCCGTCGTCTTCACGGGAACTGGGTTGATCTTCGGTTCACGGGGAGCAAGAGGAGCAGATCCTCAGGCACATCTGGAAACCTTTCAGCAGGAAGTTGCAGAGTTTCATCAGCGCGTTCATCAGGACCGTGCAAAGCCGAGGAGAAAGCTGAGAATGGAAACCGTCGAGATCAACAAGGCCGAGTACGACGAGCTTCGCAGTCGTCCGACGCGCCAGGAGCTGGACGACATCCAGGCCAAGCTCACGGACGCCGAGAAGGCGATCGAGGTTGCCGAGGCCGCTCAGAAGTCCGCCGAGGAGAAGGCGGCCGAGGCCGAGAAGAAGGTCGAGGTTTTCGAGGAGAAGGCGCGCCAGGCCACTCTTCGCGACGAGCGTTTCAATGTGCTCGGTGCCGCCTTCCTCGCCGGGCTCGGCGACAAGACCAAGCAGCGTCTCCAGAGCGACGCCGCGGCCATGTCCGACGAGAGCTGGACTGCCCGCCTGGACGAGCTCGAGGAACTCACCGGCAAGAAGCGCGACGAGGGCGCCGAGGAGGCCGAGGAGGACAAGAAGGGCGACGACCAGACCTTCTCCGCCACGGAGATCGCGAAGTTCCAGGCTCAGACGAGTGCCAAGACCAACGACGAGCCCCTTCCCGCCCAGCGCCGCTCGGTGCTGAACGGCCTGACCAAGTAGGAGACCGAGATGCCCCTCTTCCCGACCACTGGTAGCCATCCCCTTACCGGGGTCACCGGCCTCCCGAACGCCACGGTGGCGTTCCCGGGTGAGCACTGGAGCAACCGCATCGCCAAGGGCACGGTGGAGCCGGGAACGGCCGTCACGACCGTCTCCTACGGTGGCAAGCTCGCGGTGCAGACCTCGGCTGCGACCGACGGGATCGACCAGATCGGCCTGGCGCTGCGGCCGATCGACGTGCCCGATGTCGCCAACGACTCGGTCTACACGATCTCGCTGGGGCCCAACCAGATCAAGAACCTCCCGATGGCGGACGGCTCCTACGTCCACCAGTACATGTCGGGCGCGTTCCACCTCTCCCTGATCGTCCCGCGTGCCTGGGCTCCGGCCGAGCTGGTGTCCTGGAACCCGACCGGTGCCCGTCCGACCGGCAAGACCGGCACCGGCTCCTGGGACCTCGCTGGCACGGCGGGCACGACCGACGCGCTGTTCGAGGTCATGGAGTTCCGTCCCTTCTCGGCAGATGGCCACGAGGGCCTTCTGACCGTCCGCTCTCTGCGCGGTCAGTTCTAGTCGACGTCGAGTCCCCAGAAAGAGGAAACGCACCATGGATCCCGCCGTCTTCAACATTCTCGCCCGTATCGCGGCCGAGAAGGACGAGTCGCAGAAGGCTCGCCTCAAGGAGGAGAGCGCAGCGCTGCTGGCTGCGCACTTCGCCCACCCGGCTCATGCCGCCGACCTCCAGGAGCTGGCCTTCGACCTGCTGAACCTGGCCTGGACCGACGCGATGGTTCAGGACATCGTCCCCTCGATCATCGAGGTCAAGACGGTGGGTCTCGGCGACCCGGACTACGTGGACGAGGATCTTCGCGGGATGCGCGCCTACTGGCAGGGCAAGGGCGGCCAGATCCTCTCCGACGTGGTCCGCTATGAGCGGCGCCAGATGCCTCGCGAGGAGATGGTTGCGGCCATCGACATGCATCAGGACGAGATCGCCCTGAACTTCTGGGGCACGATCGACAAGCTGCGCAACCAGGCCCAGGAGAAGCTGCGGCAGCTCCCGACCACCCGCCTGATCGAGCTGATCCGCGCGGCCATCACGTCTGGCTCCTACTACGGCACGTTCGCGGCCTCGACGATGACCGCGGATCAGATCCGTGCCGTCGTGCAGTCGGTCGCGGCCAAGTCCGGCGGCACCGTGTCGATCCTCGGCACCGGCATCGCAACGCGCGTTCTCTCCCAGGTCGGCCTCGAGTACGGCCCGAACGCGCAGAACAACATCCTGCAGACCGGTCAGCTGGGTGTCTTCGAGGGCTGGCCCGTCGTCCAGGTCCAGAACTTCGAGGACTTCGCGGGCAACTGGGTCATCCCGAACAACGAGCTCTGGGTGATCGGCCGCAACGCGGGCCGCCTGACGTACTACGGCGACACCGCCAAGGTCCAGGAGCTGCAGCTGCCCTCGTTCATGAGGCGCTGGGAGACCGCGAGGGACGCCGGAATGCTCCTGTACGGAGCTGACGCCGCCCACGGCCGGATCGGCCGCATTGTCCTCACGTAATGCCTGCCATTGCTTCGCCTGAGACAGGGGCCCTTGTGGCCCCTCTCTCAGGCCCTCCATCACTACTGTCAGCAGCACCTACCGACTGGGCCTGGGCTGCCGGATTCATTGATGGTGAGGGCTGCCTCTCCGTCTACCGCCAGATGCGTAACGGCCGTCCGCATCATGGCCCCAAGCTCTCGGTCGCGAACACTCACTTGGGTTCGATGGAGAGGCTGATGGAGATCATCGGCGGGCGGCTGTATACGAGAACCCGCGCGCGCGAGGTGCACGTTCTCTACGACCTCCGACTCCAGGGCGGGCGTCAGTTGGTCCCCGTGATCAACAACCTCCTGCCATACCTAACCGTGAAGCGGGAGGAGGCGTTGGTGATGTTGGAGCTCTGCGCTCGCTTGCGGACCGGTCGAGCCCCTGTGCCCACTTCGGAGGAGGAGCTGCAGGCTCGGGATGAGCTATGCGCTCGGCTGCGAGGCCACAAGCAGAGAACGCCGCTGCCCCGCTCGTAAATTAGGAGTACGCATCAAGCACGGATAAGGAGACTGGCATGGCTAATACGAAGGACGAGTTCCGCAACACTTCTGACGGGTGGCTGGGCGTGACCATGATCGACGGCCGAGGGGATCCGCGAGGCATCGCCGTCGAGCCCGGCGGCTCGGTGTGGTTGTCCGAGGACGAGCAGATCGCCACGGCGAACGCTCCCCGCAGCGACGGCGACAACCCGTTCGTCAACGGGTCGCTCGAGCTGGTTGCCAGGGCGACCGAGGTCAAGAACCGGCGGCCGTTCGGGACGAACCCTGGCGTCCAGCCCACGGCGCCGCAGGTCAAGCAGGAGCCGGTGCGCCCAGCCGAGGAGGACACGGGCGTGACCGTGATGAACCCGGGCGGAATCCCCGAGGAGACCGGAGCAACGCCCGTTCCGAACACGGAGCCCGAGGTCGGCCAGGCCGCCCCGGGCGAGGAGGTGGCGACGCCATCTGCTGTCGAGGTGGCTCTCCCGTCCGCTCCGGTCCCTCCGACACCGGCCGAGAGCAAGCCTGCCACTCGTCGTAGGAAGGCGAATGTCACCTGACCCCGCAGATGTGATGGCGCTGGTTCCCCGAACGCGACGTGCGATCGGGGACTACGCGTCGACGCTCGACGACACGCAGGTCAAGGGCATCATTGCTGATGCCGTTGCCGAGGTCATCTTTTACTCCAGCGGCGCCTTCCAGCATCAGCTGCTGGTGGCGAGTCGGGACGACCTGTACGGCGCCCCGGCGGAATGGACGATCGACCCCGTGCTCTCCGAGCCGGAGGCCACGGTCGTCACAGCTCAGGCCGCCCTGGACTACTACTTCCACACGCTCAACACGATCAAGACCGCAGAAACCATCAGCGACGAGGGCCAGACCTGGACCTGGGAGATCAGCGCATCGGCGGTCGCTGAGCGGCTGAAGGAGCTGCGCGAGGCGCGTGACCGGGCCCTGAACGCCGTCCTGGGCGCCAACCCCGTCCCGACGATGTTCGCCTCCTTCATCGAGGAGCGCGATCGCCTGACGTCCTGGCTGATCGAGCCCCCGGGTGGTGAGCCCTACTTCGGTCAGTACCTGGTCATATGACGACGCTGCAGCTGCCAGTCGAGATCGTTGACCAGCAGGGCGACCTGGTCGGCGAGCTCCGCATGGGTGCTGCCGAGGGCGCCTTTCTGACGCTCGTTATCCACCGTGGGGACATCCTCAACGTCCGCAATGTCCAGGGCGGGACAGTTGAGAACCCGAACCTCGACATCGGTGCTGGCTCGGCCGCGAATCGCGGTGACGTGGTGTTCAACTGGGACGTCGGCCGAGGTGTGAAGATCTTCGGCGGCCGCAAGAACGTGCTCATGAGTGTCAACCCGGCGGGGGATGGGCGCATCCACTCCCACGTCCCGCACCGATTCCACGCCGGGGCCATGGTGCCCAGCGGCACCGGCGGCTGGCGACGGCTGTGAACGTCGTCGACACCGCGGGGTTTGCCGATGCTCAGCGTCGCCTGCGGGCGGCTCTGGGGGTCGACGTCGTCTTCCAGGTCCCGGTCCCGCCAACGTGGGATCCGGCCGAGCCGCTCGATCCCGAGACCGGACGACCGTTTGACCCGTTCGCCACCCCCGCCACTGGTGGTGGAACCGTCGACTTCACCAAGCGCTGTTCCTTCGTCAACCGGCCGCTACGAGGCCAGGGAACCGGCAAGGGCGACTTCCCGGCCACGCCGATCGGCCGTGTAGATGCTTTTGCTGCTGCGCTGATCGTCGACGTCGAGGACTACGAGGACGTCAAGGACGCCGAGCGGTGCGTGGTGCTCGACAACACCTGGGTCATCGACGGCTTCGAGATGGATTCGCTGGCTGGCGTCAAGCGGTGGTTGGCATTTCTGGTGGACGCGTGAGCGTTTCCCGGATCACCAGAGAGGATGCTATTGAGCAGAGCGTCACGAATTACCTGCGCAATGCTCTTTTTGTCGAACGCACCTATCCGGCCGATCAGATCGAGATGGTCGAGGCCTTCGACGAAGAGCGCTTCCAGGGCCCGCTGAGCAAGAACTACCTGGCTGTCGGCTTCAACTTCGACGACGGCGGACGGCCGTTGGAGCTCGGCTCCGACCTTGTCGAGCGCGTCTACACGATCGAGATCTGGTGCGTGGGGCGCGACGGGACGGCGGGCCGCAACCTGGCCAATGCAGTCCGCGACGCCGCCGAAGAGGACGGGCTGATCCCGCTGATCGACCTCCGCGATCCCGCGCAGCCGGTCATCGACCACTTGTACGTCAACCCGGTCACCGTCTCCCGCCAGCCCGTTCCCGACCCGAAGCCATGGCAGCGGTTTCTGTGGATCGTGCACATCCCCGTGGTCGACCAGTACTACCTGAGCAACCCCTGATGGCCTACTACGCACGCGTCAACGGGTCCATCGAGACCCTGGAGGGCTACCAGTACCTCGCCCAGGCGGCGGCGATCGCCAATCGCACTCCGGGGATGCAGACGATCGCCGTCAAGCTGGACGCGACGGTGGCGCGGATGCTCCGCGAGATGGACCAGCTGGCCGCCAGGTCGGCTGTCGAGGCGGACCGGCGCATCGTCGCGGTGCTCGACGCGGGCCGTGTCCGCGGGCGCAAGCCCTCGGGCTTCTCCGGCGACCTCGGCTCTCACATCGTCTCACGGCCGTTGCCTACGACTCTGCCGATCGGGTCATTCGGGATCGCCGACATCGACGAGCTCGACCGCACGGTCAACCCGGCGACTCCGGGCTACGGAACGTACTGGCGATCCGTCGAATACGGCTTCAACCGCGGGCTGGCGTCGCCCAAGCCGATCCCCGGCTACTTCCAGCCGGGGGTCGCGCGCCCTGACCCGGCGCAGTTCCGTCATCACCCGTACTTCGAGCAGATGCCGTACTCCCGGGGGATGCCTGCGCTGGTCCCGATCAGGCCGCAGCCCGCCGTGCGGTTTCTGGAGAAGGGGACGGCGTCGGTTGTTCCCTGGCACATCGCGGAGCGTACCCGCATCCACAACACCGCGATCAGCGCGTTGAAGGCGTTGTGACTCACCTTCCGCTCGTATATTACGCAGCGCAGGCTAGGCGTTGATTGGCGTGGACGGCCCGAGTTACGTTCAGAAACGGCGGAGGAAGTATTTGGCCCAGGCGATGGAAGCTTTTGAGGAGTTGATCGAGCCCCACCTCCCTCCGGGGACGGAGAAGCAGGCTCGAGACTTCAAGGGGCTCGTCCGTGCCAAGTTCAACGCCCTCGCCGTAGATGCATCAGACGTCATGAACCTCACCGAGAATGCCCAGATCAACGGTTTCGCCATCGAGATGAAGGACCGGCTGTTTCCTAACGGCCGCCCCCACACACAGGAGCTGAAGAAGACATGAGCGTCCACGCAGGCACGATCATCACGGTTGGCGGCAACAACGTCATCGACCGGATCCAGTCCGCAGGCCTCGGCAACGTGGCGGTTCCTGTCGATGCCATCCGTGAGGTCGGCAACGAGCTCGTCGTCGACAAGGTCCAGGGCGACCCGGACTTCACCTTCACGCTGAACTCGCTGGACGTCTCCACCGAGCTCATGGCCTGGCTGACCGGCAAGGTCGGCTCCTCGATCTCCGACCCGACTGCCTTCCCGGGCGCCGCCGACGCGGCGGGCACGGAGTACAAGTGGGAGGACTGCACCTACGTCAACGTCGCGTCGCCGTGGAAGGACCCGAACACCGGCTCCACCGGCACCGTCGTCGCTGGCCACCTGATCCCGGGCTACTACCCGACGAGCATCACCTACCGCTTCGGCGTCACCGACAACGCGACTCAGGAAGTCGCCCTGGCCGGTGGCGCGTTCTACTACGCCGCGTCCCCCCCGGTCGAGGAGTTCGCCGCCGGTGACGGCACGACCGCGGCATTCGTGACCTCCGAGGGCACGGTCAAGTACCGCAAGGGCGGCGCGGGTGGAACGACCTTCCGCAACGTCTTCGGCGTCATCGTCGGCGGTGTCCTGATGTCTGAGGGCACCGACTACACGGTGACCGGTGGCGATGGCAGCCCCGCCACGATCACTTTCGCCACGCCCCCCGCCACCGACGCGGTCATCCGCTTCGCCTACTTCACGACCGTTTCCAAGGCGTTCCCGCAGGCGGTCCACGCCTCGACGATCGTCAAGCCGGGCGCGGTTCGGGGCCGCAACATCGAGGTGTGGCTCGGCACCGGCGGCGCGCGCAAGAAGCTGGGCCAGGTCCAGTCGGTCGAACTGACGGCCACGATCGACGGTGTGGCCGAGCGCGAGATGGGCAACGACGAACTCGTCGGGCGCACGATCAACGGCCGTGACACCACGGGCACGATCACCATCCGCAGCAAGGACGCCCCGCACTTCATCGACCTGCTGACCCAGGTGACCGGCGTGGCCAACACCGAGGTCTACGGCTGGCTGAACCTCAACACGGCTCCGCTGGAGATCGTCATCGAGGACCCGAAGAACCCTGGCACGGCGATCAAGACGCTCTACGTCTCCGACGCCCAGTTCCAGACGCCGGGCACCCCCGCCCAGGTCAACACGCCGACGGACTTCGCGATCACGTTCCAGTCGGTCAACGGCACCTTCTCGGAGTTCCGCGGCGCGAAGCCGTAAGACCCTGCAGACATAGGTGAGGCCGCTTCGGCGGCCGTCACCGCCCTACAGGCATTGGCGCTCCAGTTGGAGCATGGCGATTCACTGATTGGCAAAGGAGACTCCTGTGGAGGCGACACTCTCACTCGACGAAGCACCCGCTCTGAACGGAGCGGTCGAAGCATCCTCAGATGCAGGCAAGACGCCTGCGCAGGTGTTCAAGTACGCGGACCACGTCCACGTGGGGCCCGGCGCGGCGGATTGTCCGCACGGCACCGACGGGCAGTGCGAGGAGGCGGAGCACTTCCACGCGTTCTGCCGTCTGCCGAACCAGTTCCAGCATTCCGACATCCGGCAACGGGCGTTGGCAGCCAAGGCACGCCGCCTGCGCCAGTTGAAGGATCCGGAGGCCGATTCCTACCAGATCCTCGAAGCCGACATGGAGATCCTCCTGGCCGAGGGGGACAGGGAGGCACTGGTCGACGAGCTGGTCAACGCCGAGTGGTACAAGGATCACCTCCAGGCCGTTCGCGAGCTCCAGGAGGGCGAGGGAGACGAGGACAGCCCGTGGGCGACGGTCGACAAGGACCGCGAGCGGCTTCAGCAGATCCTCGCTCTTGATCCTGATCGTCGTCCGGCCGAGGAGCAGGCCGAACTCGAGCGGCACCTCGCCAAGTACGACGAGGCGGTGGAGAAGACCCGCGACGCCATCCAGAAGCCCCGGCGCGACGCCATGGGCGCGCTGGAGATGAGCGAGCTCGTCGACCTGGTGCGCAAGCAGCGCATCGACGCGGAGGTCAACTCGGCGTTCATGGAGACCTACTCGAAGTGGGAGTGGTTCTCGGGGACGACCAAGCCGACGACCGGCAAGCTCCGCGAGCGCGTCTTCGCCACCATCGACGAGCTCGAGCAGGCCGACGTCGAGATCATCAACGCTCTGCGAGACACGTTCTCCGAGCTCGAGGCCGCCCTTCAGCGGGGGGCCACGGGAAACTGATAACGGACGATGCGTTCATCGACACGGTTCGCATCGCCCGTGACTTCGGCACTGTGTCGGAGCTGTTGCCCGACGGGATCGACGACGTGAGGGACATCCCGCACCTGCTCTTCAATGCCATCCGACGGGCGTTGGTCTTCCTGTCGTTCTCCGACCTGCCGCAGGATGAGCAGCCCCCGCATCGGATCTGGCTCGACGACGAGGCCCTCAACTCGCACTTCGAGCGGGTCAAGCGGGAGCGGGACGCCAAGTACGGAACGGGTGGCAAGGGCGCGATCGAGGATCCCGTCGAGAACCAGGCCGCGGCCTCGCTGATCGCCGGATAGCTCATGGCAGATATCACTCCTCCCGATCCCGCGGCGTCGAACTTCAAGCGCGCGGCCGAACAGGCCGAGGCCAAGATCCGCGCGGAAGCGGCCGGTGCCAAGGAAACGGCCGTTTCCAGCGACGCCACGGCGGCGGATGTGAAGGCTGCGGCAGCTGAGGTGCGGAAGTCTCGTGGCAAGGTCGCCGCGGCGGCCAAGGAGCTCAACGCCGAGCAGCAGGCGCTGATCCAGGAGTACATCAACGCTGAAGAGCAGATGGCGGCCAACGAGCAGAGCCGCCTCACCCGAGTCAACACGGAGTACAGCAACCAGGCGCGGGCGGCCGACGCCGAGCGCGTGGCGGCCGCACGGCAGGCGGCAGGCCTCCCCGCTCGCGCGCCGAGTATCGGAGGCTACGGCCGCGGACCCGGCACGACACAGTCCGTGGCTCGGCCGACGTCCTACGGCCAGCAGGGCTCGCACAACGTCCCCGGTGTTGGTACTGCAGCTTTTGATCGCCGCCTGGCCGAGGCGATGCAGTCGCCGAATTTCCAGATCACTGCATACCCAGGTTCTCAGCAGGGGCTTGCTCTGCAGACGTCGATCGACAAGGTCGCGCGAGGCGCCGCCGCCCAGCGAACGGCAGTTGCCAAGGCGGCACAGGAAGAAGTCGCTGACGTTCAGAGGGCTGAGGCCGAGAAGACCGCGGCGGTCGAAGAGGGCACGGCCAAGCGCGTCGCCGCCAGCAACAACGAGACGAAGATCATCGGCGACAACGCCGACGTCCTCGCGGCCAAGGCTGCCGAGATCGAGGCCAGCGTCCGGCAGTCGGCCGCGCGCGCGAGCACCTACCAGAACCGTGCTGCGACCGGTGCCGTACCTCCGGTCGATTCCGCCGAGTTCCAGCGCCAGGTCCAGCAGGCCGCAGCTGCCGACGCCCAGCGTCAGGTCGAGCTCGAGCGTGCTCGCGCGCGGCCGACGCCTGCCCCCGGCCCTGGGTCGGCAATCATCCCTCATCCGGAGCTCTTCGGCCGTCAGGCGTATGCCCCGCTGGCTCGCGAGCAGATCCGGCCTCCGCTTCAGGAGACTGGCGATCCCGTCCTTCATGGCCGCACCCAGCTGACGAGGGCGCAGGAGGCGTTGGCCGAGGCGCAGCTTCAGGAGAGCCAGGCCAGCAAGCGGCTCTCCTCGCTGAAGCGCAACGCCGCGAATTCCACCGCCGCCGAGGTGGCCGAGGCCGATCGCTCGCTGGCGTCTGCACGGGCGCTGACCACGGCTCGCAAGGCCGACGTCGCGGCCATCGAGCAGAACATCAACGCCCAGCTGGCTGCTCGTTCTGCTCCGATTCCACCCAGCCCGACAAACCCCGTTCCGACGCTGGGCGCGACGCAGGTCGGACCAGTCGGCATTCCCCGCGACGTAGCTCGCCAGCGGGCCGCAGATCTCCGCGCCCAGGCCGCAGCCGAGGAACGGGCCGCTCAGCAGCGCGTGCAGCTGTCCGAAGACACCCAGCGAGCCAGCGCATTTGAGCGGGAGCTCGCGGCCAGCAGCAACGAGTCTGGTCTTGCGTTCAAGAACACCGCGGTGGCGTTGGCCTCGACCGACCAGGGGATGCGCCGTCATGGCGCGCTGACGACCGAGTTCATCTCGCAGGCCGCTCGTGGCCAGTCGACTTACCGCGAGTGGGGCTTCCAGATCGGCGCCACGGCCGCCAAGTTCGCTGGTTGGACGGCCGTTTCGATCCCGGTCTTCGCCGCGATGGACGGCATCCGCAAGATCGGCCAGGGCGCCATCGACTCGGCCTCCGGCGTCAACACGCTCAAGCGGACGATCAACGACGTCAACGCCGGTAGTGCACAGAGCTCTTTCCGCGACCTCTCGAGCCAGTTCAACGTCCCGATCAAGGACGCCGTGGACGCCGTCAGCGGCATGGGCGCGGTCTTCCACCGCCAGGCCGACGCCGTCAACGCCGCCCGCGCCGCGCTCTTCGCGTACAAGACCGGCGGCGTGGATGTGGCCACCGCCACCAAGGACCTGGTGGCCATTCAGCAGGGTCTCGGCGCCTCGTCGACGGACCTGCTCAACATCTTCGACAAGCTCAACTTCGTCCAGAACAACTACGGCGCGCGGATCCCCGATCTCGAGTCCGGCGTGGCCCGGACGGCGGGCGCATTCAAGACGGCCGGTGGCTCGGTCAACGAGCTGATCTCGCTGCTGGTGACGCTCAACCGCCAGGCCAACGTCACCGGTCCACAGGCCGCAACGATCATTGGCCGCACGATCGGCAACATCCGCAAGCCCTCTTCGCAGGCGGCCCTGCGCGGCTACGGGATCGACCCGACGGCGAACATCGGCGAGGTCTTCACGCAGGCCCAGACGGTCGCCCAGGAGCCTGGTGCCGACGTCCGTGGCATCGCCCAGGCCCTCGGCGGCCAGTACTTCGCTCGCCAGTTGACGCCGCTCTTGCTGCGCAAGAGTTACACCGACCGGCTTCGCGGCCAGCTGGACAGCGGCCAGGCGGCAGGCTCGTCCCAGAAGGAGCTCAACGCCGTCCTCGGCCAGCTCGACGAGCAGATCAAGAAGGTCGGCGAGGATCTGGGCCGCCTGGGCTCCAACTTGGCGGAGTCCGGCTTCTTGACGCCGCTCGCGGGCCTCGTGGGTCTGCTGCACGAGTCGTTGACGCTGGTCAATGGCCTGTTGGGCGCGTTCAACAAGCTGCCCGGCCCGCTGAAGAGTGCGCTGGCCGTCATGCTCGAGATGCGCGGCGCGCTCGGCGTGCTGCGCAGCGTCGGAGTTGGAGCTGGGCTCCAGGACAACGGGCGTTTGCAGCGCTTGGCGCCGTATCTTGTCGGCACCACTGACCACCAGGCCGCCAAGCTCGTCGACTCGTCGATGAGCGCGGTGCTGAGCGGGGCGCGGAACGAGGCCGAATCCACGGCTCGAAAGTCGTTCGTGGCGGCAGCGGCTCGAGATCGGGCGATCCGCACTGGGCCGGAGGAGCTGGAGGCCATCCGGCAGGCCAACCTGGGCCAGGAGGAGACGGTCGCTCAGACCCTCAAGGTCCAGCAGAGGATCGTTGACCTCGACCAGCAGTACGAGGCTGCCGCCCGTGAGCACCAGGCCGCGCTGCAGGCGCTCGCGGCCATCGAGGAAGAGCAGATCGTGCTGCAGCAGCGCCTTGCCGCCGCTCCGCGATCGCAGGCGGACGCCATCAAACGGCAGTTCGCCGAGGAGCAGGGTCTCCCTGTCCCGGGTTCGCTGGAGCGTCCTACCGGTGTTCCGGTGCAGAAGCTCGTCGGTGGCCAGCTTGTCCCCGATGCTGGTCAGGATTCGGCTGTCATTGCCGCTGGGGGCTCTGCGGCGGGCCAGGCCGCAGAGCGCGAGGCCCAGGCCGCCGTCGACGGAACGAAGGGCCTCATCCGCCAGCACGCGCGGATCGGGACCACGCTGTCGAACGGCTTCAAGAGCCAGGTGTCAGCCTTCCAGAACCTGCGAGCAGAGTCGGGCACGTTGCTGGCCTTCTCGGGCCGCAGTACGGCTCTCGCCACCACGGCTGGCGCGGGGATTCTCACGGGGATCAGGGCGGCCGGGTCCGGAATCGCGCGCCTCGGCTCCTCCCTTGCCGCCTCCATCGGGCCGCTGGGCGGAATCATCATCGCCGCCACCCTGATCGAGTCCCTCGTCTCGGAGATCGACGCGGCTCGCGCAAAGGTCGATGCCCAGATTCAACGGGCGCGACAGGTTCCGACCACACGGGCAGAGCTCCACGCGTACAACCAGGAAGTCACCAAGGATGAGCACAAGGGCGCGTCCTTCGGCGAGGTCGCCTCCTCGATTACTCACAGCATCTTCCACCCGTTCTCGTCGAACGGGAGCGGGATCGGCAACTGGTATGACACCAATCGCCGCCAGCAGGCCGATCGTGAAGGCCTTGCCGCGCGACCGGACCCCACCCTGCTCACCGACAACATCGCCAGGGACACCCAGGCTGCGGTCGACAGGTTCAACGCTGGTCGAGAAGGCATTACCAGCCTGAACAATCAGCTGGATCAGGAGATGGGCCGGATCAAGATTTCTCCGGCCTCCGGGGGCGCCAAGGCGGGCCTGCGCAACGCCATTGCCACCGCTCGGCTGTCGGCCAACTACGGCAAGAATTTCTACCAGACGCTCGTTGGCGGCCCCGCAGGCAATCTGAGCGCGCTGACTGACGACGTCCTGAAGTCGACGTCTGACGGGCTCAACGCGATCATCGGCATCGGTCAGGCCAATCACCGCCAGATCCAGCACTTCTTCGCCCAGCAGCTGGCCGTCATGGGCCGCACCAAGGGGTTGAACGATCCGACTTCACAGCAGGCGTATTCCGGCGCGTTCCAGGCGATCCAGAGCGCCGAGCAAACGCTGGCCCAGCAGGGCGTCACTGACAGTGGTCGTGGGGATGCCAGGACGGCGATGCAGGGTCTGGTGACTGCGATCAAGAAGGCTCGGGCGCAGCAGGCGAACCGGGCGAAGGTCCTGGCAAAGCAGATCCAGGACGACCAGAAGCAGCTCGGCACCGCCTCGGTGCTGGGCAACGCCGGTTTCGCGATCGAGGTCGGCACGCTGGCAGGGCTGGGGAACCAGCCGACGATCCTGGCCGACAAGAGCAAGGCCCAGGCGGCGCGGGCGGCGATCCTGCGCGCTATGCAGAACAGCCGCAAGCAGCTCAACTCCCTCGTTGGCGCCCTGAGCGGCATGACCAAGGCCATGGATGACGGTGCCGCCGCGATCTCCAAGATCGAGGCCGACACGGCCCTGGCCGTTGCTCGGGCCACGACGCCGCACGGCGAGTACCTCGCCCAACAGCAGGGTTACGAGCGAGAGCTGGCCAAGACGAAGGATCCGACGGCGCGGGAGAACCTCCAGGCGCAGATCATCAGTGGCCAGAAGTCCGAGCGGCAGCGCCAGCAGCAGGCGGCACAGCAGGCCGCCCAGGACGCCAAGTCACGCGCCGAGCAGGCCAAGCAGGATGCCGAGGCAGCACGACAGGCGGCCATTGACCTGCAGAACGCGCGTTATGACTACCTGGAGAGCCTGACCGACAATCCGATCCGGATCGACCGCCTCGAAGTCAGGCGTGCGTCAAAGGCGGTCGGCGAGGCGCGCAACCAGACGGAGCGTTACCAGGCCGAGGCGCAGAAGAACTCGGCGACGCGCAAGCTGCGCGAGGACGTCACGAATCGCCGGATCGAGAATCTCGACTTCGATGTGGAGATCGGCAAGATGACCCAGGATCATGAGATCCGGGCCCTCCAGTCGATCCTCAAGACGACCCAGCTGGGCAGCGAGTTCAAGCGCGGCTTGCGTCAGAAGATCCTGCGGCTCAAGCACGACCTGGAGTCCGACACCAACCTGGATCAGCTGAACGTCGGCAACATCAAGCTGCCTACCGTCTACGACGTCCGTCGCCTTGCTCAGCAGGGCACGCACTCGGCTCCGGTGCAGGTCAGCCACACCAACACCTTCAACGTTCGAGTAGCCAACCAGGGGGATCTCGAGAACTTCGGCGCGATGCTTGAACGTCACGTCGGCACGAGCATCAGGGCCGGGCTGAGGAGCGCGGGAGCGCGATGACTAGGGAGCGTTTCCGGGACTCCGCGGCGATCCTCGCGGACTACACCTTCGAGATCAACCACAGCGACGAGGACTCGCAGCAGAACACGCTGAATATGCAGCGCAGCGCTGTGACAACGGGCGTTGGCTTCGTCCGGCAGCAGGGGGAGCCTGGCCCGCGCATCCTGAGCTACAGCGGGACGATTCTGACGACGTCCCAGTACGACGCCATGATGTCCTATGCCGAGGCCTGCGCCACGCGCACCATCTTCTTCCGCGACGTCGAGGGGACCGAGTACGAAGTGCTGATCACCAGCTTCACGCCCAAGCGCGAGCGCGTGGCGGTCAATCCGCGGCAGTCCGACATCCTCTGGAAGTGGAGCTATCAGCTGCAGATGGAGATCATCTCGTGATCGGCACCGCACTGGCCACCGCCATCCTGGACGACTTGATCGGCACCGTGGTTGCCAGCCCGGCCTACTTGGCCCTGGTGACCGTGGAGCCGCTCTCCACCGACACGGGATCGACGATCGTCGAGACGGATTACGGCGGCTATGCGCGCCTGCCCGTGGCCACTGGCGATCTGGTCGCTGCGGTGGACGGGGTGAAGCTCAACGGTGTTGATATGGCCTTCCCACAGGCGTTGAGCGCGGGCACAGATCCCATCGGGTGGGCCGTGCTGTGTTCGGCGGCCACCGCAGGTGACATCCTGCTGACCGGAGCTCTCGACTCGCCCGTCTCTGTCGATACGGGCAATGCCCCGACCTTCGCCGCTGGGGCTCTGGCCCTCACGCTGGTGGCCTGATGCCCGCACCACTTGCGGCACTGGGCCCACTGCCTCCTGGTGCTGACGGCACAACGACCGTTGACAATCTTCGCCTGGCGGTCTACGCAACAGCCAACCCCGACGGGCAGCTCTCCAACATCAGCATCGACGTCCTGTTCCCCAGCGGTGGCCGCACTCGTGCCTTCTGGGGAGACAACGGACACCTCGGCCTGGACGCGACCGACTCCGGGGTCACCGTCTTCGACGAGGCCGCCGCCCAGCCAATCTGGAATGCCTCGACGCTCGCGGCCGAAGGGTTCTACCGGCCCGATCACGACACGGCCACGACGTTCGCAGACGCAGCCGGTGAGCTGCTGCTCGGCGACTGGCAGATCCAGATCGAAAACGACTCGGACACCGTACAGGCGGACTTCCTGCGATGTTCGCTCTACCTCACGGTGGGCGGGGTGGAGTACCGCTACGACGTGCTGCCGTTCTCGGTGCCGCCCGCGCACCTGCACAACACGTCGGACTACACCAAGTACCCCGCGGTCGGGTCGATCACGGTTCCCGCCGCAGACGCCGATGTCCGGATCGCTCGCGTCGACGTTGGCTTCTACCTCACCCACAGCTTCCGGTCCGACCTGCAGATCTCCCTCATCGGGCCAGATGCGACCACGGTCATGATCACGACGGCCGGTGTCGGCGGTTCATGGGGTGGTGGCTTCGGGACGAGCACGGCCGACGCGGATCTCTGCGTCATCACTGACTACTCGCTCGTGAAGTTCGTGAACATCGGCACGGCGAGTGGCAACGCCAAATACACGCCCGAGGCGGCCATGAACGCCTTCGTCGGCAAGGACCTGACGGGCTCCTGGCAGCTGAAGTTCTTCGACCAGTACTCCGCTGACCAGGGCACCGTCTTGGCCGCGGTGCTGTTTATCACGGCCGTTGATGGGACGGTCTACCGCGCCCCGACCTCGACGGCCCTCCCGCTGGTACTCCCAGATGACGAGACGACCTCGGGGAGCACCTTCTTCTCGCCCATCGCCCTCCCGGCGACCCCTCTGAACATCTCTGCCACGCTGCACGGCGACGACGGGAGTATCTCCCTCGATCTGCGTGAGCAGAATCTCGACACGGTTCCTGATCAGCCGGAGACGATCACCCCGTCCTTCATCGAGAACTGGCAGGGCGAGCCGCTGACTCCGGGTGCCGTTCCTGGCGAGGACATCACTGTTCCCGCTCAGCACATCGGCAATAAGCGGCCAAAGCAGCTCATTATGGTTCGTAACGGCCGTTTCAATCGTGACTACAGATATTGGAACGACATGGCCATGCCTGTAGGGGCTCAGGTCGGTGCCAGCGCTGGCAACCGGCCGTGGCAGGCAACCTGGCATGCCAACAACGACTACCGCGAGCTCGAGAACGTCATGCAGGTCGACCTTGGCAAGAACTTTGACGAGAACGGTGTGCAGACGGCCACCATCCAGGTGGCCAACATCATGTATCCCGAGAACGCTGGTGGCGGCCACGATGTTCGCCGCGGCTACATGTCTCCTCTGCGAGGCTATGACCCGCCGAGCTTGCCGAGCTGGGACCCGCCGCTTGACGTCGACGGATCGCCGACGACGGCGAACGAGTGGAGCACCCTCTTCGACGACAAGGTCCAGGTGACGATCTACCAGACCTACGGCGATGCTCCCTGGGTCAAGGTCTTCTCGGGCCTCGTCGACGACATCGACTCGACGTCGCGGCCAGACATCATCACGCTGACCTGCAGGGATTTCGGAGAGGCGTTGGTCGACTCGAAGATCTTCGGCTGGAACAAGGACCCGCGAATCAAGGGCCCGGTCATCTTCGTCGGCCATGACGAGGCCTTCAGCATCACCGAGTCGGCGTATGACGCCTCGGCGTCCTCGAGCATCGACGGCCATGACCCGGGCGAGGGCCTCGACGACGACAAGCGCAGCTACTGGCGGTCAAACGACGTCGGCTCCTCCGACTTCACCGAGTGGTTCGAGTTCCGCGTCAGCGAGGGCTTCTACGAGGACATCTGGCTGGATCCGCGGTTCCTCATCGGCGGTAGCTACGTCGGCAACTACGACGACCTCTACATCTCGGTCTACCCCCACCGCATGAAGAACGGCGATTGGCCGACTGTCGACGGCACGGCCGTCACGCCCGGGACCTGGTATGACAACGGCTCCGGCACCGTTCCCGGTGACAACGGTGGCATCCCCTACGTGCACCACACCTCCTCGATCACGGCCGCGACCAAGCGGACCCTGGGCTCCCGCTTCGAGCTCGGCCAGGGCTCGGTCATCCGCGTGAGTTTCCGTGGACTTCCCGAACTCGACGCCGGGAACTACGCCGCCGGTGTGCGAAACGCCTTCGGCTACAAGGAGAAGATCGACCCGGATGCCGCCAAGCAGCATTGGGTGATCGTTGACGACATCTCCGACGTGGTGAAGGTCCTGCTGCGGTGGGCGGGATTCAAGGAGTGGGAGGTCGAGAGCACCGGCGCCGCGCTTCCCCGGCGGCTGACGTTCCAGCCGGGCGACAGCTACATGGACGCGATCAGGACCGTAGCCGACGCCGTCGGCTACACCTTCTTCGTCAAGGATCCGACAACCTGGAGCGGGAGTCTCGGCGTGCCGGTCTTCCGCAAGAGCTGGGCGCTGGTGAATCGTAATCGCCGTTTGACGATCACCGACCGGACAGCGTTGACGGGGATCGCCATCAAGCAGTCCGAGGAGGAGCTCCGCTACACCATCCGCACGCGCGGACGAGCCGACGACAAGGGCTCCGATCTCGGCTTCGCCACGGCCAAGCGGATCATGTTCTTCTTCCGGCCGCCCTGGATCGGGTCCTCGTTTCCCTGGGCTGGCAAGCTGGGCGGCATCATCAAGCACGCGATCTACACCAACGCGCTCTGGAAGACCATGGATCTCTGTCGGTTCGCTGCCTACGACATCGCGCTGAAGGAGGCGATGGCGGCCACCACCGGCACCGTCGAGTTTGCCGGTAACCCCGCGGTCGACCTTGATGAGCATGTGCTGTTCTCCGACCTCGGCACTGGTGCCGTGACGCGCCTGGCTATCTACTCGCGTGCGTCGACCTTCGTCACGGGCGAGAATGCCAAGTGGACGATGAGCGTGAGCGGCAGCCTGATCGACACGCCCGACGTCCAGGCGATGGTGGCCATCATCAACGAGGAGGTCAACGACTGATGCCCACACCAGCCGGTCATCTTGAACGGGCGTTGCGCGAGCTCACGATCGGTGCGGTGCAGGCTGGCCGCGCCCACGACCAGTTGAACCGCACGATGGGTGCCACCGAGCTCGACCTGCAGTACCAGCTCGAGATCTCTGGCAAGGCCGACACCGTGATCGCGCTGACGACGAAGTCGATTGACTTCGAGATCGACTTCTTCTACGCCCCTGGCAATCGCGACTCAGATCTCGAGCGCCCGCACATGATCTTCGGCGGCGAGGCCGACGCGCCGGTGGCCCTCTCGGCGACGGTCGTTGCGTGGCATGAGGATCCCGACTCGGGTGCGGTCACCGGAGCCGATGTGGCGATCGGGGCCTGTGCGCCGACGCTGACGCCGTTCACGGGCAAGGTCCACATCACCTTCCAGGGCTGGGGCCTTGTCCGCGACACCGCCGAGACGGAGACAGCACCCAGCTGATGATCCTCGTCATCAACAACGCTACGGCCGACCAGACTGCCGCCCTGCAGCGAGCGCTTGGCAGGACGAACGATTTCGCGCTCTGGCCCGACTTCGTCAACAGCCATTGCACTTCACTTGCCAAAGTATGGACGGGAGCAGTCAACACCGAGTTCTCAACTGACTTCTTCCCGCCCGTCGTCACGCAGCAGGTCGAGCCGACGATGACGGTGACCTTCGTGGATCCTGGCACCTTCTCTGTCGACGACTGGGGCCCCCACACCGAGGGCTCGGTCGCGACCGACTCCGACATGAACTGCCAGATCAACTTGGCCTGGGACCTTGAGGCTCCGCTGCTCTGGGACGTGGTAATGCACATGGCCGGACACTGGCTCATCGACCTGCTCACGCAGTTTGACGGCCCGAAGGACGAGCTGACAACGGCCGTTCACGGCACGGACGACTACTGGGATGTCAGCGGCGACAACGTCCAGGAGGGCATCTGCGAGGCCTTCAAGGACTTGGCGCTCCAGGTCGGGCGAGATGGGGGCGACAACTCGCCGATGATCATTACCCGTGGGCGAGACACCCTTTCACGCTTCCGGGTGACCAGGGACACCATCGACCAGCTCGCCACGACGCTTGCCACCGATTTCGCCTGGTCTTGGCCGGGCCGATTCTGGGGTTGGCGGCCGATCGACCTGATCGACCTTCACGTCCCGATCGTCCACACGGTCGACTCGACGTTCACCCCCGGCCCCGTGGTGGCGCCCTATGCCACATACGACCCCGGCAACCCGAGCGCCAATAATCTCGTCCAGTACTCGGGCCACATCTGGTACTACTACGGCGGAGCTTGGCCCTACACGCCCATCGGTGGTGACGGCTGGGTGGACTACGGGCCGATCAGCGACTGGACGAGCAAGGTGTGGCCTCTCGAGCACTCGTCGTCGGTGTGGTTCACGCTGTCGCCCGTGAGGTTCGGCCAGTACTGGAATCTCATCATGATGCCCGCCGTAGTTCCACCAGCCGAGGGGTCCGCGCAGCCGATCCCCAACTTCGCCGGTAACGCCGTTGGGCACAAGGAGCTGGTCATGGCAACGGCCAGCAGCTATCAGAGCCTCTACCTCAATACTCCCGATGGCTACTCGGGGTTCCAGATTGGTAGCGGCGACCGCCATATGTCGGCCCCGCCGCGGGGGGCGATCAACGGGATGCAATGGGCCTACGGGTCGGCGCTGTATAGCTTCGCCTACATCCGACCCGAGGACGCAGACAAGCTCAACAGTGATGGCCTCCAACCCGCGGGCAGCGAGCCGCCCGCCGAGCGCATATTCGGTAACGCGTTGAGCGGCGGCGTGTCGTGGCGTGCCAATCAGGCCATGCGGTGGATCGCCCCGTGGCCGTACGGCGGGCGGGTCGCGGCTGGCGACTTCACCAGCGGGATGCTGGAGTTTCCCCACTGATGAACCTGGAGATTGTTGGCGGGACTGACGAGCAGCAGCAGAGTGTCCGACTGATGCTCGCTTCCGACCCAGAGACGAGCTTCTCCTACCTAGATGCCAGTGGCGAGCCGTATAACCACCACCGGACCGACGGCTTGTGGGTCATGGGTTACGGGTCCTGGTGGCCCACGTGGACGGTCAGCTTCAGCCCGGCAGACACGTTCTCCGTCGATGGCTGGGGCCCCCACGCCGAAGGTTCGGTGGTGGTCGATGGCGACGGGTCAGCTGCCATCCAGCTCGCCGACGACCTCGAAGTGCCGATGCTCTACGACGTCCTTATGCACATGGTCGGGCACATCATCATCGGCTACATCACACAGTTCGACGGACCGAAGGACGAGCTGACAACGGCCGTTGGCGGATCGTCCTCTTACTGGGACGTGTCCGGCGACAACGTCCAAGAGGGGATCTGCGAGGCCTTCAAGGACTTGGCGTTGATGGGGCGTCGCGCTCGAGACACCCTGTCGAGGTACCAGGTCACTCGCGGCACCATCAGCAGCCTGGCCCGAACGATGAACAGCGACGGGGCCGACGCGAGTCACCAGGTCAGCGGCTGGGGATGGCACGACGGGTTCTATAACCAGGTGAACGTGGGCTTGAGCTTGCCGATGACGATCGTTGCTCGCACGTCCTCGGGCCCGTTCACCCAGCTGCCAGTCCGGGATCCGGACAACACCTGGACCGACGGCATGGAGTCGACGCCCTTCGGCCAGGCGGGCAATGCGCTCTGGTCCTACGGCGGCCATGCCTGGGTCTCTCCGTCGGATATGCCGATCAACCCCGTTCCGATCGGAACGGGAGGATGGATTGACGAGGGCGCGCTTGCAGACTGGGAATCGTTCGCTTGGCCAGGAGTAACGCAGGATGCCATCACCTTCTCCCTGGTTCCGATTCGCTACCCGCAGCACGACTTCATTTTTGGTCCGGGCGCGTTGCCTAGAACTTCGATCCCGCAGTCCATTAGGCCCAATATCGTCGGGCAGAATCTTCTATTTCTCGCGAACTCCTCTACGCCGGACGCGATGTACTTCCAGGCCAGCGGCTCGTACTTCGGCACATGGGGACTGCCCGGGAGTGTCACCGACCCTGCGGAGATCGGGTACTCGGCTCCTCCGAAGGGCGTGATCAACACCAAGCAGTGGGCCTATGGCTCGGTCAAGGTCGGCATCAGCTACGTCGGCGGCTCCGACAGCACCGCCTACAACGACGGTGGGTACGTGGAGCCGCCTACTGAGCGTACTTTTGGCTACTCGCTGGTCGCTGCCGGAGGTGCCTCCGTCATGCTTGACCAGGCGTTGGATCTTTCTGCGCCTTGGCCATACGGGGTCGTCGCGGGGGATTTTGTGACTGGGGTGTGCTACCGACGGGGGCGCTGATGGGGATGGCGTAGGCCTGGCCCATGGGCACGTTGGTGACTATCTGGCTTCCGTCTGGAAGGGCGATGACGCGGGGCTCGGGCTCGACGGCCGCCAGTGTCTCGCGGTCCAGCTTTTCTTGCACGGCAACCTGGATGAATCCGTCCTGGGGGACGCCGAGGGCCTCGATCTGAGCCACCTGCTCGTCGGTGAGCTTGAACATGAGCTTGGGCATGGCAAAAGGCTATCGGCAACGGCGGTTATTCATCACCAAGCTGCATGCCGATGTCGCGCATGTACTTGCGGACCTCGTTGTACAGCGGCTCTAGTGCCTTGTCGATCTTGGGCTCGAGCGTGCGCAGGCCATAGGCCACGTGGTGCTCGTAGTAGTCGTACTCGGCTGGATCGACAAGTTCCTGGGCCTGCTCGATGTGGCCGTCGCGGATCAAGTTGGCCAACGTGATCGCGTCCTTGACGGCCAGGGCTTCGTCGTGGGTCATGACGATGGCGAAGTCGTGGGCCTCGGGGTATCGCGGCTTGCTCATATCCATAGGTCGTGGTCTTCGTTGCGGATCTGACAACTCCTCCCTACTATTCGCGCCAGCTAGTCGGCCGGTGATGCCGACGAGCAGTCGCGTTCCCAACAGAAGGAGGTAGGCCACCGGCCAACGGGGTCGGCCGAGCTTCGCTTGGCCTAGAGGAAGTCCCGTACTCGAAGATTCCCCGCTGGACGAGGCAGCTCATGCGTCTCATTCTCGTAGGTTTGGCAGCAGCGGTTCTCGCTCTGCCAGGGGCCACGTCGGCTGATTCGCCTCAGCCACAGCGAGCCCCGGTAGCACCGAAGAAGTCGGCGTGCAAGAAGCCATGGCAGTTCGACATCGTCGCCAAACGAGCGTTGAAGTACTCGGCGCGTGGCGGCGACTTCCGAGCTCACATTCCCTCCAGGCACCAGCTACACCGCCTGGCAATGATGCGCTCGTGTGTCAAGCACGCCCACGACCATGTGGCCTACCGCAAGATGTGGCGCTATTGGCGCCACCGGCGCTCTCGCTGGCGCTTCTACCACTCGATCGACCTGATCACGCCATACGGCAAGTGGGCGATCCCGTGGTACATCGTCGAGTGCGAGTCACATGGCTCGTGGTCGGCCTACAACCCGTCCGGGGCGGCAGGGCCCTACCAGATCATGGCCAGCTGGGGCAGGCCGTTTCCGGCCCGGACTGTGGCGCAGATGGCCGTCCATCACGAGATTGCCGCCCGGATTTGGCGAGGCGGCGCGGGCGCCTCGAACTGGTCCTGCGCCTGACCATGAGGTAATCTTGCAGCACCTCGCCGTTGCCCGAGGAGCTGCGCGGGTCATCTAGCCCTTGCCTTGGGAGAAAGAGCCCCGTCGAGTTCGCTCGGCGGGGCTCTTTTCTGTCCGACCCTCTCGTCAAACTCGTCTCAGACGAAATCAGTTTTTCCACGACGAGGAGACATATGCCCCAGCCACGTTCCGGCCGCATCGGCAACCGATGGGAGAACCACCGGCCGACCGGCGAGGAGCTTGCCGAGTGGTTCAAGACGGTCCCGTTGCACAAGGGCCTCAAGCACGAGGACTACATCGGTGGCATCACCTTGATCCCGCAGATGGTCAAGGAGAAGGAGGTCAGCGGCTTCAACCAGCAGGGCCAGCCGCTGATCGTCGAGAAGTCGTCCCTGGTCTACACGCCCTACCCGAGTGTGGCGGCGCGGATCAAGTACTTCCAGGACTACAACGCGGTCCAGGAGGATGTGGTGGCGATCCTGCAGGTGGACCCGCCCCCCGGCGGCGTGGACACCTACGGGCTCCCCGAGGGCTTCTTCAAGTACGTGGCGGCCAACGCCTCTGGCCAGGGCACGAACTTCATCGGCTACTCGACGCGTGTGCGCGTCTACAGGAAGGGCACCATCAAGTTCGCCGACGTGCGACAGGGCAAGGCCAACGAGGTCTACGTTCGCCGTGTTGCCGAGGGCGAGCTTGTCGCCGAATACGCGGCGGGCACCAAGATCACGGCCGTTAGCGGCCGCTACGGCGTTGACGAGAACGCTCCGATGAAAGCGCAGACCGGTGCAGTCGGTCGTGCGCTCGGCATGGCTGGCTTCCTGACGCTCCCCGGCTCCACGGTGGCGACGGCTGACGACATGCACGAGTTCCTGGGTGGAGGCCCGGCGACGCCCGAGGCGGCCGCTCTGCCGTCAGCAGCCGTTTCGCCTCCCGCCGACCCGGATCCGGAGCGCCACCTGCTCAACCTGACCGCGCGCCTTCGCGAGGCTGGCAAGCTCGAGGAGTTCCAGGCCTGGTGCACGGAGCGCAAGATCACCATGGCCGATGCCACACGTGGGGAGCTCGTGACGGCCATCAAGAAGGCGGAGAAGATCCTCATGCCCGAGAAGGCCCTCGATGCCTGACATGATGACCCAGGAGGCACCGTTTCCGGTCGCTCTGGCGGAGCTCGTGAAAGAGCTGACGTACCGACCCGGATGGCACTTTTCGCTTCAGCAGGTCGATCGCGGGCAGGGCAGCGTCGGCCTGACGTTCTGCGCGGTCGGCCAGTATCCCGACACCTACGCGCCCGAGAACACGATTCGCGTGATGCATTACTTCATCGTGCCTGCTGCGTCGTACAACGCGAAGTCTTGGCGGCGATGGCTGTTCGACCGCATCCTGGAGATTGAGCGCCACGAGGCGGCAGAATTCTTCCAGATCGGCGGCGAACGGCCGTACGCGCCAAACCACGGGCCTGGGCATGATCCCTACTTCCTGGTGCCCGAGGAGCTGACAACGGCCGACGATCGCCGCGTGCGGTTCGACGGCACGGTGGCCGACTCGTGACCGGCTCGTTGTCGTTCTTTCTGATCGGCACTCCGCCGTCACTCAACAAGGTCGGCGCATCCAAGAACTGGCGGGCCTGGCACCGTCATAAGAAGAGCTGGCAGGAGGACGTCGAGATGTGGCTTCTGGCCGAGAAGATGCCCCGCGGGTGCAGCTTCGCGGACGTCCGCGTGGTGCTGCGCTTCCCGACCAGGCGGCGCCGAGACATCGGCAATTACCAGGCGATGTTGGAGAAGGTCGCCGGGGATGCTCTGGTGAACGGAGGCTTTATCCCCGACGACACGCCGGAGTTCTACAGCTTCACATCGCTGGAGTTCGATCCTGAGATCGGACGGGAGCAGACGACGATCACCGTCAACTGGGAAAAGCGCGCAGAGAGCGGGACAACTTTACTCGAGCCTGGCATATCTGACGAAAACCTGCATAGAATCGACCAGGCCGAGGAGGGCTGATGAAACTCCCCTCGGACAGCATCGGAGTAACCGACGTTCGCAGTTTCCGCGAGTGCCCTCGGAGGTTTGCCTTCGGGATGCAGCGCCACACAGAGGCCGGAGAACACCCTGAGGCAACAACCACAGCGAACGCGTACGGCAGCGCCATTCACGAGGCCATCGCCTTCGCCGAGGAACACGAGGCGACCGACGACCAGGCCATCCAGGCCGGGTTCAGCAAATACGCGTCGTACCTTGAACCCGATGATTTGCAGCGCATGAAGGACGACATGCTCACCTACCGCGCCCGGGACTACACGGGCGTCAGGACGGTTGCCGTCGAGAAGGAGGTCCGCGTTCCACTGTTTGTTCACAACGGCACACAGATCTACTTTCGGGCGAAGCTCGACCGCGTTTACCAACGTCTCGATAACCCGAGTGTCTTCGTGCACGTCGATTACAAGAGCAGCCGCCACCCGATGACAGATGCCGACGTTCACTCCGACGTCCAGATGTGGGCATACAACTGGTTGATCCACGAATTCTGGCCTGAGTGTTCAACGCTCGTTCAGGTTTACGATCAACTCCGGTTCGGCGCTGTGCCGACGAGGAAGTCGGCCGAACAGCGGAGCCAGATCAAGGGCTGGCTGATCGCCGAGATCACGGCCATCCTCGACACCGAGGACATGGAGCCGAAGATCAACGACTGGTGTGGCTGGTGCCCCATCGCGGAGTCCTGCCCGGCGGTCAAGCGGGCCAGCGACTGGACGGCGGCCAAGATCCAGGCTCTGGACCCGATCCAGGACGCCCCGTCGCTTGAGCCCTATGTGGAGTTGATGGAGGAGGTCGGTCAGGCCCGCAAGCTGCTGGAGCGCTACGAGAACAGCGTGCGCGATGTACTGAAGATGTTGCCCGATGCGCGCCGCGCAGAGCTCGGCTACGAGCTACGTGAACGGCGGTCCACGTTCTGGCCCCCGGAGGCCCTCAGGGCCGCGCACGAGCTCCTGGGCGACGACTTCTACGGCTTGGTGAAGGTCACCAAGACGGCAGTTGAGCAGCACCCCGACGCGGCCCTGCTGCTTCCCTTGGCAGAGGAGCAGCAGGGCGCAGGGTTCCTCCGGAAACGGAGGACTACATGAAGTAGAAGGGGCCCGGCCCATTGATTCTTGGCAGGAGCCGGGCCCCTACTGGTGATGATGAGCACGGCAAGGCGTAGAGATTTTGCCGCGCGTGGTCATTTTAGACCATGAACGCGGAAAAAACGACGTTCTTTGTTGTGCTCCCGACAAGGAGCAAGTATGGAGAACGCGCGACGCGGAGTGTCGTCATTGAACCGCCAGCCATCCCGGCTGGACGTACGGCTCGTGGAATGTCCAGAATGCCACGCGGGGCCGGGTGAGCAGTGTCGCGGAAGGCGTGGCCTGCGTCTCGCGAACCACCAGGCTCGGGTCAACAGCTTCCTCTGGCTGATAGGAGACTCCCGTCTCCTAGTCGCAGCCGTAAACGCTGGGGACGATGATGCCTGATCGGGCTCACCGACGCCTCCGGCTCGATCCGGCCGTGGCGCTCATAGACAAGAGGTCTGGACGCAAAGTGGGGGAACTTCGCAGCTGCGAGGTATACGTCGACGCCCAGTCGCTGGCCGATCTGGTAGAAGTCCAAATTACGCTGGGGGCGGAGGACGGGCATGGCCCGGAGGGTGTTGAGAAGACGTCACGTAGTACAACAACCCCTCAGAGAGAGGACTCCGTCGCGCGCGAGAGCGTTGACGAGCGGATTGCGACGCTCTGGGCCCACTGGCTCACTCTTCGCAAGCCCCGCCGCAGCACCATGGGCAAGGGCAGCGAGCGGCAGCTTCGCCGCGCGATCTCCGTGGGCTACAGCGACGCCGACATCAAGGGGGCCATGGCTGCGCTGATGGCCAGCGACTGGCACGCCGAGCGCAACCTCCAGACGCTCTCGTCGATCTTCGCCACGCGTCCCGGTGGCCCGACCTTCGAGGACCAGGTCGACACATGGATCGAGCGCGGGAAGCAGGGCACGAAGCTTGAGGAGGGCTCTGCGGCTGGTGGCGTCGTCAACTCCGCGAAGGACACGGTCCGTCGCACCTGGGCGCTGCGGCTGGATTCCAGCGTTGCCAAGGAACACTTCGAGGACGCTATGCGGATCCTCGCCCAGCACGGCATCTCCGTGCACGACAACAACGGCCGTCCGGAGTTTTCATGAGCTATGCGCAGAACACCACCGTCAGCACCGATCGCTCCCGAGCGGAGATCGAGCGCACTCTGCAGCGCTACGGCGCCAATGCCTTTGGCTACGCCTGGGACGGCGACCGGGCGGTGATCACGTTCCGCGCTTCGGGGCGGATGATCCGGTTCATGATCGGGATGCCGCCGCTGTCCGACTTCGCCTACACGCCGAGCGGGCGCCGGTCGCGCAGCGAGGAGCAGCAGCACGCCGAGCGGGAGAAGGCGATGCGCCAGCGTTGGCGTGCGCTCGCTCTCGTCGTCAAGGCGAAGCTCGAGGCCGTCGAGAGCGGGATCACGACCTTCGAGAGCGAGTTCATGGCTCACGTCGTCCTGCCCGACGGCGCGACTGTCGGCGAGTGGATCGCCCCGCAGATCGAGGAGGCCTACCTAACGGGCGCCATGCCGTCCGTGCTGCCGCAGCTGGAGGCCGGATCGTGACTCCTCCAGCTAATCCGCAGATCGAGGCCGGTGTTGTAGGTGCCTGCCTGGCTCGACCCGACGTCATCGGCGTCATTGCTACGTCGGGTCTGGAGGCCACCCACTTCTATGTCGCCGCCCACCAGTTGTTGTTCAAGGCCGCGGTCGACGCGTTCTATGACGGTCATCCGCTTGATCCGATCACGATGGGCGAGTTGCACGCCAAGCAGCTGTCGAAGATGTGGGGCTGCAAGGAGGAGGAGGCGGTGCAGCGTGTGGCCGACATGGCGGCCAACGCGTCGGCGGCACCGGAGGAGCACGCCAAGCTCGTGAAGCGCGACGCCGACTACCGGGCGTTGCTCTCGGTCATCAGTGAGGCTACGCGGGCTATCGAGGAGGAGACGCACGGGCCGGAACACATCGCGGGCATCATCAGCCAGAAGGCGACCAAGGTGGCTACTGCGGCGATCATGGACCGCGAGCTCGTTTCCTTCGCTGACTCCGGCCGCCAGTTCGTTACTGATGCTCGGCAGGCTGTGGAGGCCAAGCGGCAGGGCCTCGAGCTTGGCGCATACTTTGGCATCAACGCCATCGACCGTTTCACTCGAGGCTTGCAGCCGACGGAGTTGCTGTTCGGCGCCGGTGAGCCGGGTGTGGGAAAGAGCGCCGTGTGGTGGCGCGCTGGCCTCTCGTTTGCCGAGCGCCAGTCCAAGCGTCCGAAGTCTCGTCAGGTTGGAACGCTCGTTCTGTCACTGGAAATGGGCGCCCAGCCCTCGAACATGCGCTTCGCCTCGATGCTCACCGGCGTCGACTCGGTCGAGGTACGTGAGGGCACGGTGAACCAGCCTGACCTGGACCGCATCATCGCGGAATGGCGATCACGGCAAGACCTACCTCTCTGGATGAGCTATGCGCCGTCGCTCCGCGCCAGCCAGCTGCGGGCGATCGTGTCGGAGGGGGTGCGCCGCCACAATGTCGGCCTGGTGATCATCGACCACTTCAAGTACTTCAAGCTCGACGACCGTCCGCAGAGTCGGGTCGAAGAAGAGGGCGACAAGGCGGAGTTCCTCAAGGAGCAGATCGCCAAGGATCTCAACGTTGCCGTGGTCTGCCTTGCCCATACCAGGAAGCCTGATCCGCAGTCCAACGGCCGTCCGAGGCTGTCGGATCTCCGCGGGTCCGGAGACATCTCAGCTCACGCCGACTTCGTGAGTTTCATCTACCGGCCCTACCTGTACGCGTCGCAGCGTGAGCGCGACAATGGAACCGTGACCGAGACCGAGGCCGAGATGATCTGGTCTAAGAACAGACATGGGATCAGTGGATCCGGCATGTTTATGTTCGATCCGCAGAGGATGTTCATCGTCTGACCGACCGGCAAAGTAGATTCTGACGTGGAAGTGGCAGCTTCCTCATGGTGATGATGAAAACGCAAGGCGAAAGGCACAAATGACGACAGAGGAGAGCGCCGGGTCTAGCCCGATGCGCACGTATGTGGTCCTGGAGGAGGCCCGCTTCGAGGACAACGAGCCGTACTACACCGTCGTCCACCGGGTCCAGGCGCGCAACAACAACAACGCGTTGCGCAAGGCCTTCCGCGAGCTGCGCGAGGGCGGCTACAAGGAGGAAACGGCCGTTCTGATGACGGTGCCGGAGAAGCAGTGGCGCCCGACGCCGGTGAGCGTCAAGGTTCGCGAGCAGGTTGTCGCCTCGTGATCACCAGCGACGATCTCGAGCTGGCGTTCACCGCGTACTCGGAGGCCGAGACGACGATGGAGGCCGCCCGCATGGCGAACTTCGACGAGAGCATCCTCGACTTCGCCGACGACTGTGTCGATGCCCTCTCCGACGACGTCGACATCCGGCGCGAGTACTCCAATCTGCTTGTCTGCGGCATCATCCTGGGCGCTTGCTGCGTCCGTCAGGTCAGGAGCGAGTCATGAAGGCACGATGGCCGACCGGGCATCAGTCGAGGCTCTGATGCCAGGCACGCGGAGGATCAACGTCTTGAGCTGCACGCCGGTTCACACCGCGCCGAAGAAGGACGGGAGCGGCGACTACACCATCTACGAAGTCTCTGCGCTGAACATGGAAGGCGCGCCGATCGACCTGCCGCTTCGCTCGTTCGATGATCTGCCTCTTGGCGAGGCCGAGTACACGGTCACGCCTTATGACGGCGGCCAGCAGACGACGTACACCCTGGGCAAGCCGAGCGGCAACCCTGGCGCTCGGCTTGGGCCCAAGGTCGACGAGCTCCGCACGCGGCTCGACGCGCTCGAGGCCACCGTGGCCCAGCTTCAGGCCGACCTTCGCGCCGTTGCTGACGGCCGTTCCGAGGTTCCCCAGCCTGGCCGGGTAGTACAGCCCGAAGAGCCGGAGATCACCTTCTGATGAACATCGCCCTGGCGGTCATTGTCGCGGTCCTGCTGCTGGTCACGATGGGAGACGAGCTCCCGTGACGTGGCTATGTACGCGTTGCGGCAGGACCGTGAAGTGGTGGAAGCCCTGCTGCGATGTTTGTGGCCACCGTCTACGAGGAGAATGACATGAGTGAGATCGTCAGCGTGCACAAGGTTCGTTTCATGGCGAGGCGCAAGGAGCGTGAACTTCAGGAGCGGATCGAGGTTGCCGCCGGGATCGGTGGCAAGGTCCTCGACCAGGAACTGCGGGCCGTGGGCCTGCCGCCGTGGACTCGTGGCGTGAAAGTGGAGAAGGCGGGGGCGTTCCAGTTCGCCGTCGTGGCAACCAGAAACGAGGGGCACTGATGAGTACGAAGCTGAAGGACGGGATCAAGACCAGCGAGTTCGTCCTCACGGTCGTTATCGCCGCGCTGGTGCAGCTGAACATCCTGCAGGTGGGCAACGACAAGCAGAAAGGCTGGATCACCGCGGCGTTGGCGATCGCATATTCGCTCTCGCGCGGCCTTGCCAAGTTGTTCCCGCCCAAGGATGAAGCGGTTGGCAACGTGACCAACATGACGACCAGCATGACGGCCGTTGGGGATGTGGACGAGCTCCCGCATGTCCCGGCCACCGGTGGGCCGATCCCTCCCGACCAGGGTGACAAGGGCGCGGTATGAGCCAGCAACTCGCCCACATCACTCCGGCGCACGCCAAGATCGCGCGGCGCCGCATCCTGACCGCCGCCGAGTTGATGCTCGCTCACGCTGCGAGCATTCACTACAGCATGGGCGCGGACCGCTGGGAGGGGATCAGCAAGAAGCTGGTGGCCACCCACGGGCAGTACCCGAAGCACGCCGACTGCTCGAGCACCCTGTCGTGGATGTATTGGCAGGCGCTCTACAACACGTTCGGGGTGCGCGACATCGTCAATGGCGAGCACTGGCAGGGTGGCTTTACCGGCTCGATGGCGCGCCACGGAGAGCACATCATCCCCCGGGTCGGTCACCTGCGGGTCGGCGACGCGTTGCTCTACGGCCGTGGGCCCGACTACGAGCACACCGCGATCTACATCGGCGGCGGGATGTGCTTCTCGCACGGGAGCGAACCGGGCCCGTTCAAGCTCGAGATCGGCTATCGCACTGACCTCGCAGTCGCGCGGCGGTACATCCCAGCCTAACGGAAGTTGCCGCAACCTCCGCTGTCCTGTGCAAAGCCATAGGGCAGCGGGGTGTGATCCATCCTGCTCGGGGTTTACTTTCTCAGGGGATGGCACGATCGCATTTCGGTCCCCACGAGCTTGCCTACTACGAGGGCTTGGTGAGGAAGACGGCAGCGATGTACTCACCACTGGTCGAAGATGACTTCGAGGACGTCCAACAGCTTCTGCGGGTGAAGGTCTGGAGGGCGCTGGCCGCGTACGATCCGGCTCGATCCCGTCTTCCGGTCGAGCGGTACGTGTTCTCCTGCGTGCGCAACCAGGTGAAGGACATCTTGAAGCGCAAGCGCCGCAACGAGGTCTACATCGACGACTTTGGCCAGCTCGACAACTCGCGTGACTACTTCGAGGCGAAGTTCCTCACTGAGACACAGGAGGAATGCTACGCCGCCGTCGAGGATGAACCGCCGTTGATACCCAAGACGTTGTCGGCGGAGGAACGCCGTGTCGTATGCCTGCTCTACGCCGGTTACTCGGCACGTGAGGTGGCAGGCAAGCTCGAGCTCAAGAGCGCCGCGGTGACTGCGCACGTGCAGAACATCAGGATCAAGATGAGCGACTGGCGCCCGGATGAGGCTGAGGAAGCGGTAGCGGCCTAACGGTCGTCGGCCGTTGCGAGATATGGATGAATACCGGTATGCCGCAGACTCCTTGGCCTCCGCGCTGGGCGCGGACCCTGGCGTTCCTGGTCGGCATCGGTTTGATGACCTGGGAGACGACCGTCGATCAGTCTGCTCATCTTGTGGCCTATGGCCCCGCGTTCCTGCTGACCGGCCTGCCGATAGCGCGCGGTGCGGAGAAGTTCATCGACGCGCTGCCGTGGGTGAAGAGCACACCCGATCCGCCGCCACACGACCCCGACGATCCGCTCGAGGGCTGGTGAGCGGCGTCAGAAAGCCTGGGTCTAGGCGCGACCGGATGCACCGCCTCGAGCGCGCGTGGGTTGCCTTCTGGGGATTCGCGACCTTCGTCTTGGTGCTTGTCGACCTGATCCAGGGGCACCAACTGTGAGCAAGACCCCGGGTCCATTCGAGCCCGACCGGCGGAAGAACCCCCCTGCCAGTCGTCGGCTGACCATCATCTTGTTCCTTCTGGCCTGCGGCTACATAACGGCCGTTCTTTACATCGCTCAGGGCACTAGTCATAGGGTCGACAGAGGCCAGTATCACAATGACCTGTCTGCCTGCCAGCAGCGTCGTCAACTCCAGATCGAGAACAACCGACGTGTTCCGGAGCACGAGACGGATGCACACGACCTCACGAAGCTGTCGAGAGCGCTGACGCATACTCGGGTTGTGGAGGCTCGGGCCTTCAGTGAGATCGGGCGGGTGTTTCACATCGAGCGGGTGACCGCGCCGCTCGTCGCCGCCTACGAACTGGCGGCGCGACGAGACGAGGCGGTGGTCTTGCGGCAGCGGACCGTGCGCTTTCACAAGGTGACGTTGGCGAATTGTGCCAAGGAGGTGCCGAAGCCATGATGCAGGGCACCCAGGGCGAGCGCGGCGACTCGGGTGATCGTGGTGTCGGCGGCGAGCGCGGCCCGAAGGGCGATCACGGGCAGCGGGGTGAGCGAGGCGGCCGCGGTCTCGCCGGTCCTCGTGGGCGTGGTGCCGCCGTGCTGTTCGTGATCACGATGCTGTTCGTGACGGGTCTTACCTGGCGAGGTGAGCGTGACTCGTGCGAGCGACAGGCTGGCGTCCGCTCTGCGGCACGCACCTTCGCCCAGGCGGCGATGATTGCTCGGGAGCAGGCCGCCGCACTCGACCTTCGCCACCACGATCGGGCGCAGTACAAGATCGACCACAGGGCCGCGACCGCCTACGAGCGCTCCCTGAACGAGGCACGGCCGTTGGATTGCAGCGGCCTGTTTCCCGACACCAAATAAGCAGAAGGCCCGCCGGAGCGGGCCTTCACGGAGTCGACGGTCGCACACCGCCATCCGGCGAATGAACTACACCCAGCGCGGCGCGCGGCGACGCGTGGCGCTGGCGGGCGGATCGCCTTAGGGAATCGCCTTGCCTTTCGTGGTCGAGGTTGACAGAACCTTGTGGAACTTGATCCTAGTCAGCGCGTCGACTGTCGTCAACGGCTGCTCGGGCTTGCGGAGCCGGTGTACATCGTGTTGAGGTTGGAGAACGTGGCCTTCCAACCCCAGTTGTCCTGCACGAGCTCGGCGAACTCGTGCTCCTGCAGCACGACCTCGTCGGTGACCTCCCAGTCGAGCATCTCGAGCGCCCGGTCGTAGTCCTCGACGTGGTTCACCGGGGCATGGAGGTTGACGTGGAGGTTGATGGCGGTGCCCTTACGGGCGTTCTTCGCCGCGCCCAGCAGCTGCTCGACGTTCTCTACGACCTTCGCGTGGTAGGCCTCCCACGCGATCTCGAAGTCCTTGACGTGGGTCTCGCGGTTGGTGCGCAGCGTCGAGCGCAGCGCGTCCTTCTTGACGGTGATCTCCTGCATCAGAGGAGCGTCCCAGCGGGCTCGTCGATCAGCAGGGTGTTGAGCGTCTCGGCGGCCACCTTCGCCCGCTTGATCTCGTCCTGCACGGACTTCTCGAACGACTGCTTGGGCCGCTCGGTGTTCTTGCGGTGGTAGCCAACGCGGCTGACCTCGCGCGTGACCTTGCCGTCGGTCAGCATGATTCGCAGGCCGCCCAGGTTCTCCCCGGTGTCCTCGTGGTATTCCTCGTGGGGCTCGGCGAGCACGCGCCAACGCCCGTTGACGACTTGCCCCATCTCCGTCTCTTCCGCCATCATCATCTCCTAGTTCGTTGACCCATCCGGCATGATTACCGAGACGGGCAGTCTTCTGTGCTTGGCGTATCTGATCATCGCCCAGACGCCGGTGTCTTTGCGGACCGGCTCCTGGGTTTCCTTCGGCGTGGCCACGACTCGGTCGGCCGTCTTCACGACGTCTGGTGAACAGCCTTTCGCAACGGACGTTGCGCCTGCAACCAGCTCTGCCATGCGTGCCCTCTGCTGGGGCGTCATGCCTTCGCGGCCGACGAGCACCACCACGCGATCCTCGGGCGTCAGCGCCTTGCGCCGATCCTTCTCGGCTTGCAGGCGCCGACGCTCCGAGGGCGTTATGTCCGGGGACGCCAGCCACATCGCGATGTGCCGGTCCAGCAGCGTCTCGACCTGACGGCGCTTGTGGGGTACGGCATCGGGAAGCGGGGCGTCGTCCTTCATGCGTCCAGGGCGATCCAGACCTCGCTCGACCCGTCCTCCGGAGGGTCCTCGGACGCGATGATCGCGAACTCGAGGATCTCACCGTTGCTACTGGCGATAGCAATGACGTTGGCGTCGGGCGGGAACTTGTTGAGCTCCGCGATGACCTCCCGGACGGTCGGCATCAGGCCGTGACCGCCACGTCCGCGACCGCGGCCTTGAGCGTGGATGACGCCTTGAACTTCACCACGGTCTTGGCCGGGATCTCCACGGTGTCGCCGGTGGCCGGGTTGCGGCCCGCGCGCGCCTCGCGCTGAACGGGCGTCAGCTTGCCGAACTTGGGCAGGCTGATCTCCCGGCCTGAGGCGAGCTCCTCGAACATCGCGTCGACGATCGCATCGAACCAGCGGCTCGCCTCGGCCTGGCTCGTGCTCGTGTTGTTGGCGATCCTCTGCACTACGGAGGCCTTGTTGGCCATAGACCTACTCCTTGTTGGTGTCGGCGTAGCGGGTGCCACGCCGGATTTTCACGATGGTGGTGTGGGAGACGCCGTACTCGCGCGCCAAACGAGCGTTGACGCCCCAGGCCTGCGGCTCTGCGCGGATCTTGGCGACCTGGTCAGGCGTCAACTTCGCGCCCTTGTGCCCGTGCCCGCGAGCGACCTTCTCGGGGTTGCGCCGAGACCAGTGGTCATCGCCACGCGGCATCCGACCGTGCATCAGCGGCATCCGGCCTTTGGCGACTTTGTCACGAGCGTTGTCGCTGTGCGTTCCAAGAAACAGGTGCCGCACGTTGCAGCACGGGGGGTTGTCGCACGCGTGGCAGACCAGAAAGCCCCCGGGAATCGGCCCACACTCGTCTTCCCAGACAAGGCGGTGCACGCGCTTGACCTTTTGGCCCTGCTTTACCACGCCGTAGGGCATGTTGGGTCTCGGAAGTCGTGCGCCTTGCCACTCATGGCAGGCGTCGGGACCGCCCGAGCGGTCGATGCGATCTTCGATGTTGGAGGGGAGCATGGGTAAATGTTGCTGGTTAGGCCGGAGACCGGATTCGAACCGGCGTTTCAACCAGGATAACCGCTGGGCGTCCTAAACCACTAGACGACTCCGGCATGAACTACTTACTGCGCGTCTTCCATCCCTTCACGCCCGTTGGGTGCCACCATCGGCAACGGTCGCACCGCTTCGCGCGGGCCCCGTGGGCGATCTCTGCCTCGCGCTTGGTCTTGTAGGCGGGCTTGCCGCTCTGGCAAGAGAGGTCACGAGCCACGCTTCCACCTCCCCTTGAACCCCAGCCCCCAGGCCAGGCACGCGGCGAAGAACGGCACGTAGTACCAGGGCGCCTGGAAGGCGAAGGTGATCATCGCCCAGATGCACGCGATCAGGAAGATCACTACAGCGATCGCGATGATTCCCCATCCTGCGCCTGCTGCTTCACGCGCAGTCTCCGACAGGTAGCTCTCGTCGTTGTTAGTCATGCTGACACCTCCATCGTGTTCTGGATTTGCGCGGCGAGGGCCTTGCCAACAATCGTCGCCATGGCCTCGGTCTCCACGTCGCGGCCCTTCTGCCAGTCCCCTCCGTCGTCAAACGCGCGGTAGACCAGGATGCCGTCCGGCACGGGGACGCGGGCCTCCGCGCCCTGCGCGAAGTCCGGCGCCTCGAGGGCCACGATCGGGTCGTGCGAGTATGGCCAGTCGATCCGGGCCAGGAACTGGAGCGCGGTCGCGTCGACCAGCGTCATGCCGTCGATCAGCGTGACCATGTGTCCCGGGTAGTAATCCTCGGGCACGAACGGCAGGCGGGCCTCCAGGTCGTAGAGCACGCTCTCGTCGGGCGTGAGGACCTTGACGTAGACCGGCTGCATCGTGACCGTGTGACCGAGAGCCACCGCCGTCTCGCGGATGAATTCGCTGGCGAGGATGCAGGAGTCGATGGGCGTCCCCGTGGTCACCAGCAAGTTGAGCACCGACTGAGCGATGGTGCGCGCCTCTCCTATTCCCACGGCTTCTTCCCTTCCTGTTGCTTGCGGATACGACGCTGCCTGTCCTTCTCGGCCCGCTCCACTTTGGCCTGCTCGGTTGCCCTGTAACGGGCGTCGCGCAGTTTCATACGAACGCGAGCACCGCCGGTGGTCTGCATCATGTTGCGCCGCTCGGTGTTGTCGACCAGCCGGACCGGAAGACCGCGCTGATCGAACAACAGAAAGCCGCCCATCTCCCTAACCGCCATCAGTTCCGGTAGGGGCCCCGTCGGGTGCTCCGTCGGGCCCGGTGGAAGCGGCACGTAGGAGTAGATGTCCTCCTCGGGGCCGGTGCCGTTGACGCGGTCGCCGGTGTTCTCGACGATCCCGTGCCATTCCGCAGCACGGACAAACCGATAGGCCACGTCAGGGTGAACCGCCATCGCGTCGGCCAGGTCATGCGGCGTGAAGACTTGCAGCCAGCGGAACCACATGCGGGCTTCGGCGTAAGTCGGGCCATCATGCATCCGTACTGCCGTCTCTGCGTGAATTCAAGACTCTGCCCGCGCCTTCTCGGCAAGACGTTGGAGGCTGCCGTATACCTCGCGCAGCTTGCGGTTCTGCTCCTCGATGCCCTCGGGCGACAGGAAGTAGCGGAGTGCCTTTGCCGCGTCGGTGAAGCCCTCGTCGTCCAGCCAGCCGATCAGTTGCTCAACCGCCCAGTTGTGGCCCGCGCTGTAGCCCTGCCCGTAGCCCACGTCGAATACGGCGTCCCAGTTCGGCGTATCGCTATCGCCGTGATGTGCGTCTGTGCTCATACCGGCACCCCCGCGCGACGCAGCCGGGTGCGATCGTTGAGGACCGAACGGGGGTTGCTCGGCGTGGACGAGATCAGCGTGCGCTTGGAGCCGTAGGTCACGGCGAAATGACCGTTGCCCGCCTGGAGCACTTTGGCCCCGGTCTTGATGCACGCGTCGATCAGTGCCTGGAGCTCCTTGTTGCGAACCTTCGGGCCTCGGCCGGTCCCTGCCACCGGCTCCGCAGTCGCGTCCGGGCCGGTAGCAGCCTTGCGCGCGGCGTCGTGCTCGGCTGCGGCCCCCGGCTCGGTCGGCTTGCTGTACTCGAACAGCCGCATGTCGGGCGACGGGCTGATGTCCGTTGCTATCCGGCGGTCGCACAGGTCCTCCAGGATCGCCACCACGACCTCGCGCGGCAGGCCGGTGGCCTCGGCGACGCGGGCCGCGGAGAACGGCTCACGCTGGTCGCGCACGAAGCGGTGCACGGCAGCGACAGCCGTTGCCGTGGACTTCGGCGCCGTGGACTCCTTGGGAATGCGCCAGCGGCTGCCACGGGCGGTCTTGCCGTTGTGACTCGCCCGGCCTTGGTCGCGCAGGATTCCGAGACGGTTCTTGACCTTGAACTGGTTGGCCGTGGGGTGAGCCGTCTGGACGGCCTTCACGGCCTCGGAGAATCCGAACTCCCGAGTGCCGAACTTCTGGCTGAGGATCTGCAACACCTGGTCGGGCAACGGTTCCTCGAGCTCGTTGAACCCCGGGATGGGGCCCCGATCCTTGGCCGTCTGCTTAGTCGCGGGCTTAGGCAGGGGAACGGGCGTCGGCTTGCCGCTCACCTCTTCCAGCTGCTTGCGCAGGCTGCTGATCGCCTGGCGCTGGGTCTCGACGACTTCCTTCTGCGCCGACATGTCCTCGCTGAGCTTCCGGACGGCAGTGAGCGCTTCGTCACGCTCACTCTGAGCCTCTTCCAGAGTGCGCTGTAGAGCGTCGCGCTGGCCTTGCAGCGTGGCAACGTCCATGGCTGGATCGGGCGCGTCTTGCCCCTTGAGGGCCGCTCGCGCTGCTAGGAGGCGCGTGAGCTCGTTGTCCTGCTGCAACTCCTGAATGCGGGCCTCGATGACTTCGAGGGCCTGCGTGAGTGCCGTTGTCATTGTGTCTCCGTCGTCCGTCATCAACATCACCGCTTTCTTTGTACAGAGTTGCTGGCGTGGAGTCAACACTAATCTCCGCTCGTCAGGTTTGAGATGAGCGGGTCAATAGTGAAAAGCTTGGTAGCGACCAGGTCGCGACTTTCATCCGCCAGGACGGTCGCCGTTTCCGAGGTCCCGTCGCTCACCAGCAGTACCACGCCCGTTAGCGTGGGGTAGATCTCCACGAAACCGTCACCTTCGAGGGATTCAATGCGGACGACTTCCCCCTCCGGCTCGATCATGGTGTTGCTCCGCCGCGAAGCTCAACCTGGAGGACGAAGGCTCCCCGCAGGTAGAGCACGATGAATCCGTAGAAGATTTCGTCTCCGATCACGAGCCCTCCTTTCCGACGGCCGTCATGAAGACGTCCTCGTAGCGGTGCATAGACGCTGCGACGTCGTCCTTCAAGAGCTCGTAGTAGCCCATGGTCTGTTGCAGGGTCGCGTGACCAAGGAGCTTGCTCACGCGCTCGATCGGGACGCCCGCTCGCGCCCACTCGGTGGCTGCCGTGTGGCGCAGCCGGTGGAACTCCCAGCCTCGTGGCAGTAGCCGCCGAAAGCGGTCCATGCCCATCGCGTTGAGCGGAGAACTGGGGTAGAGGTTGCTGTTCGGCGTGGCCCGCGGGTCAAGCATCAGCCACGGTCTGTCGTGGGACGGCGCCAGCAGCTCGCGGAACTCCAACCAAGCGGCAGTTGCTTCGCGGCCCGTCTCGGTGTAGGGCACCTCGCGGATCTTCTCGACCGAGTGAACGACCGTTTTCCCTCGAACAACTACGTACTCGTTGTCCGGGTGCATGTCGTCGATCGACAACGTGAGGATCTCGTTGCGTCGCAGTCCGCCGTAGAGCGCCAGCGAGGCGGCGGCTGTGACCTGTAGGTGCATGGCGTGGCGCCATACGCGACGGTAGTTAGCCACGCCGATATCCCAGCGGCGCAGTCGCGTCGGAGGAGCCAGCGGCCAGGTCGCCTCGATCGTCTCCCAGAACCTGGTGATCTCGGCTCGCTTGTACGGCCGTGGGATTGCGTTGCCGCAGGCGCCTCGTGGATCCTTGACGGCCAGGATGCGCATGTGTCGGTCGGCGTCGATGATCCCGCGCTCCCAGGCCCAGCGGAAGAAGGGTTTACAGGCGTGGTTGTACTTGCGGACAGTGTTGACGTGCAGGCCCGCACCAACGAGTTGCTGGAGGAACGTCCGCAGGTGGTCGTCGGTAACCTGCTCGAGTGGAACGCCAGCTGTCTGCTGGAGCTCGCGCAGCGCCTTGCGGATGAACGTCCGTCGGCCCTCCGACAGCCCGTTGAGGACGAAGTATTCGCCGCAGAAGCGTTCCTCGGGGGTCATTCGCCCCTCGGATCTGCACGCATCTGCGCGATGCTCTCTGCCACTTCTTCGCCAAACATGACGATCAGCGTGGGATCGTTAGGCAAGAAGGTAATGACGGTGCCGGGTTCTGCGTCGGGGCTCTGCTCCAGAGCTTTGACCGCGGCCATCAGCACGAAGGCGTAGTCGGGAAACTCGGCGCGCAGGGCTGCGGCCAACGCCCGCTGCCAATTGCCAACGAGGTCGGCTATCTCGTCCGCGATCGCGGGAAGTGGCCCAGTGCGTGAGTACTCGATGTCCTTGGGTTCCATGGTGTCCTTTCAGAAAGGGCCGCGTAGGTCGAGGTCGTGCTCGGTGATCGTGGCACCGTGGAAGGCGTCCCAGACCAGCAGCGAGCTTTCACGGATGTGCAGCCCTGCGTCGGGGCCAAGCGGGCTGCGGCAGTACTTGTCGTGGTTGATGTGGTGGCCGATGCCGCCGAGCACGGCGCGTAGGGCGCACTCGCGGTGATGCACGCCCATGCCGAGCGTGACGGCGCCGCCCGCGTCGTCCTTGCTAATTGCGAAACCGCAGTAGCGGCATTGGAAACCAACGGGCGTCGTGATAGCCGAGAGGTGATCAGTTGCCGGGGAGTCCCACTCGCCCCAGACGCCTTCGACTATCTGCACAGAGCCAAACAGCCATGAATCCTGCCAAGGCTGGGTGTACCGGACGTTGGGCGCGCCCGCCGGGGTTTGACTTGGCTCTGGGTGCCACTTCACACTGTGGCCTTCGATGACAACGCCCCTCATGCCGAACAGCACGCTGTCTTGTCCGACGAGTTCGACGAGTGTGCCGACGGGCGGCACCCGGGTTCCGATCATTGCTTTCATGCTGCGTCGCCTGGGAAGCAGGGCCGGAGGCAGTAGTGCAAGCCGTCCTCCTCCATCCAAGGTTGATCGCTCCCGAACGGATCGGTGACGATCTCGTTGGCCTCCTGCTCGTTCTCGAACGGCGCGCCTGCGTCCTCCCAGATGCGGCCGCAGCGGTCGCACTTCACGGTTCCGTCCCTGAACGTCATGCAGTCTCCTTCCAACTCATGCAGTCTCCTTCCAACCGGTCCAACTGCCGTTGCGGATCTGATCTCGAATGTCCAGTGCCTTGTCGGTGTCGACCGGGCGACAGGTGAACAGCTCGATGTTGTCGGCGTAGGGGTGCGCCGCGAGTGTGCTGGCCCGCGCCATGGTCATCGCCTCGTCGGCTCCGTCCGCCCAAATGACGTGCGCTCGGTAGGTCGTGTCCTCGCCCGGCTCGTCAAAGCTGACTTCGATGTAGTGCCACTGGTGTCTAGCCACGGCCGACCCACCACCCGGTCGCGATCATGAGCTAGCCACTTCCTCGATTTGCGCCTCCATGGACAACTCGAGCGTTTTGAGCCGCTCTAGGGCTGCGGCAATTTGCTCGCGCTCGTGGCCGAGGCGTTCAAGCTCGTCGGCTGCTGCGGCTGCTCTCTCCACGAGGCGCTGGTCTTGGCGGCGAAGCTGTTCGCGCTGACGGCCGATGACCGTTCGCAGGGGGTTCAGGCTGTCGTTCACCGAGATGGGCTTGCGGGCTCGAGGCTTGCGCGGCGCGTCGGGCAGATGGCCATGCTCACGCAGGCGACGCATATGTCCGTGGACGCCTTGCGTGGTGATGCCCAGCGCGTTGGCGATTTCGCTGGTCGTCATGTCCTGCTTGAGCATGTCGAGCACCTGGCTCTGTCGCTCGGTCAGCTTGCCGTTCGTGTGGCTCATAGCAGTGCTCCTTGTGATGCGGCAACGCCGCGCGCTTCCTTGTCGATGCAGAACTGGCAGGCGAACTCGTTCTGCGGCACGCGCAGCCGGACGGCGTTCGTCCCGCCCTGGTCGCGCTTGCGCTCCCAGCCGATAACCTTGCGGTAGACGGTCGGCTGGTCGGGGTCAACGGGCGTTCCGCAGAACACGCACTTCGGCAGGTTGATCGTCATGTCGGCCACGTCCGCGCCTCCTCGTCGGCCAGCCGCTCGAAGTCGGCATCGGTCAGGATGCGCCCGCTTTCCGTGATCTCGAACACCGGGTTTACGGGCCCGCCGTCTAGCCGCACGACCTGCGCAAGGAGCATGGTCGCCTCCCCGCTGTCGTCGACTTGCGTGCGCTCAAGGGCTGCTGCTGCCACGCTGCGCAGGCGCAGTATCTCGGCCAGCATGGCTTCCTTCTCGGTCATTAGATATGCCTCCAGGTCGCAGAGTGGGTTGTCGCAGGTGCGGAGGACGTCGTTCACGGCTTGCCGATCAGCTGCTTGGCGCGCTTGATGCCCGCCGGTGTCAAGATGCGGCCGCCGTGGCCGACCTGTAGGTAGCCCTCGGCGATCAGGTAGGGCTCCACCCGCAGCGCAATTGCCTTGGCATCGCGACTCTTGCCAATGGCCGTTGCCAGCGTGTTGACCGATGCGGAGTAGGTCGTCGCGCCCTGGCCGTTGGTGTGCTTGCAGCGCGTGTAGAGGAACGTCAGGACGTTCTGCATGTCGCGCGTCAGACCGTCGTCCGTCGTCCGGTTGAGGTCGTGGATGACTTCCTCGGCGACCGCTCGCGTGATCGTGGAACCGATCGTCAGCGAGATCGCGTTGCGGATGTAGTTGTTGACCTGCCTCGGCACGCCACGGGACGCACCTGCGAAGAGTGAGCTCGCCTGGCCGTCGATGGAGAACCCGAGCGCCTGCGCGTTGTAGTCGCAGATGCGGCAGAGGTCCTGGTGCGTGTAGGGCTCCAGGACCGGGCGTAGCGGGAAGCGGTTGATGAATGCGTCCGGGAGCATCCCCTCGTCCGTCGTCGCGCCGATCACGGTGATGTGCGGGAAAGGCAACACGCCAGAGCTGGTCACGATCGTGTGATCTTCCATCACGCTGAAAAGCACCTCGGGCTGCGTGCTGGTGGACAGCCCGCGACGATCGGCGATTGCCTGCTGGTGGATTTCGTCGATGAACAGGATGTCGGCGTCTGCCATGACGGTGCGAAGCGATAGCAGCGTCTCGTGTGAGACCGGTGCTTCGAGCTGGTAGCAGGCGACCCCTCGCTCATTCGCAAGTATTGTGGCCAGCGTGGACTTGCCCATGCCCGACGGCCCGACGATCAGGACGTGATCAAGGACGGCCTTGCGCTCCTCGGCCGCGTAGAGAACGCGGTCCATGAAGGCGCGCATGGCGTCCTGCCCGATCATGTCAGCCAGTCGTTCCGGGCGGAGCGGGTTGCTCGTTCGCTGGCCGAAGTTGGTCGGCTGCGGAGCCGGTGTCGCTGAGAGTTGCCGCTGCTCTCTCAGGATCTGAGCCAGCCTGTGCGCGGACTCAACGTGTGCAACGGACATTAGTCACCTCCTTTGTCATCATCACCGCTTGAAGCGTAACACTTTACGCGGCAGGTTGCAAGTCTTACCACGGATGAATTCCGGGCCGGGGCGCTGTGGCTTCCTCTACGATCTCCTCGATCTGCTCAGGCGTCAACCGCTCGAACGGTTCGCCCGACTCCGATGCCAGCGCCAGGCCGCACCGGAGGCAGAGCACCCGGAGGTTGCGCTCTGAGCGGAGCTGCTGACCACTGGGCGCGAGATGGACGTCGGCTCCGCAGTCCTCGCAGGTAAACGGCCTCGATCCCGGAATTGACGACTGCGGCGCGCCGATGATGATGTTCTGTTCGCTCACTCAAATCAGCCCTCTTGCTCGGGCGCCTTCGGCGCTGTTCATTACCAGTTCGTCGCCACTACGCTCATTCTCGTAACGAGCGTTGGCGACTGCCAGCACGCGCTGGCCGGTCCCGCCGTGAAAGTCGGCGAGGTGCATCAGGTCGCAGATCATCGAGCTGATGATCAGCGTCGGCGCGTCGGCTTCGCAGGTTGTCTGCGCGTAGGCCTCGGCGAACGTCTCGACGTTGTCGGCGCGTGACCGCAGGTAGGCGAGAAGCACTTCGTCGCGCTCACTCATCGCTCAGGACTCTTGTGCTCATCGACGGCTGCGCGGCCAGCTTCGGCCATCTTCGCGGCGATCTCCTCGGCCCGGGAGCGGCGAACGGCCGTCGGGCGCGGCGGCGCGGGTTTGCTCGGCGCCGAGATCGGCGTCGGCCTGCGACCGATGAACTTCTTGACGTTCTGGGTCAGCCGGGCGAGCGTCTCGCGCAGCAGCTTGACGTCGTCGGGATGGCGGTCGCCACGGGCCAGTTGGCCCTCGATGTAGCTGACCTTGCGCTGGTGCTCGTCGTGTGGATCCAGTTCGATCATCGCATGACCTCTCTGACGCTGTCGATGAATCGCCCCTCGACCTCGATGCCTCGCGCCATGGTCTCCCACGGTGTGAGCATCGGCGGGTGGTCGGGCGTGCGGATGATCTCCGCGTAGCAGAACTCGGCGATCTCGCGATCGCAGGCCGTGATGATGACGACCTCCATGCGATCTGGATGTTCGCTCGGCGGGATGGAGGTGTCGACGCTGCCGTCCTCCTCGCGTCCGACCTTGGCCATCCATGCGGTCGAAAGGAACGCGTACTTGCGCGCCTTCATCTTCTCGACGATGCTCGGTAGGACGACGGAGCCGAGAAACTCCTTGCGCTCCTCCTCGTCCATGTACTCGGGGTCGATTCCGACCATGGTGAGCTCGGCTACGCCGTCTGTGCTTTCGGGGTCCTCGCGTTCGAGGAATGCCATCGGCAGCCAGTCGTCCTCGGGCCCGAGCTGGCCGCCGACCTGTTCGACGCCATCGCGGACGGTGTCCATGAACTCCTGAAATGTGGGCATGTGTTCTCCTAGATGAGCCCGCGGTGACGGGCCTCGTTCTCTGCGGTGGAAAGGTGCTGCGCGAGGTCTCCGCCTCGGTCGATGACGCGCTGGTACGCGTCGCCGTAGCCTGCGCGGAGCGAGTTGACGGCATCGAGCAACTTGGGGTCGCCCATGGCGCTGTAGTTGCGCATCCAGGCCTTGTTCGACTTCGCCCGTGGCTTCGGCAGCGTGGCGGTGACCGGCGCTTGCGCAGCAACGGGCGTTGCCTCGTCACCGTCGCGGTCCTCGCGCATCCGCACGAAGCGGGGGTGGCGGACCTTGCCTGAATCCAGTTCGCCGTTGTGCTTGATCTCGACGGTCTTGAACAAGTAGGACACGGGGTCGGCGGTCATCGCCCGACGCACGTCCATCGTCATGCCGGAGACGGTTGTCTCGATACCGTTGGGCAGCTTGACCTTCATCGCGCCGACCAGTTCGGAGAACTCGCCTTCGCCTGCCTGAAAGCCGACGCACGTGGCATCGACGGTGTCGGTGGCCTTGAGCTTCCACCAGCCCGCGTTGTGTGCCGCGACGTAGCCGACACCCTTGTGCTTGACCATGGCGCCCTCCATGCCCTGTTCGAGCAGGAGTTCGTAGTTGGCCAGCGTGGGCTCCATGACGGGTGACAGGTAGAGCGTGGGCGCGGGCCACTGGATGATCTCCAGGAGGTCGCGCCGGTTCTGCCAGTTCAGGCTGCGCGTGTCGGTCTGGTTGATCTCCATCACATCGAACACGACGAGCGTTAGGCGGTCGCGCTCGGTGGAGTTGTCGCGCGTCATCGCTCCTTGCACGCCACCCCAGCCGTCGGGGTGAATGACTTCGCCGTCGAGCACGGTGCCCTGCGGTAGAAGCGACTTGACTGCGGCCTCGATCGGCGCGGGGACCGGGTAGTTCTTGCCGTTGCGTCCGCCGATCAGTTGGACGTTGCCGCCCATCGTGTGAAGGACGATCGCACGCCAGCCGTCGAACTTCGGCTCCATCGCCCACTCGGCGGAGCTGAAGGGCCACGGGTCCAGGGGGTCCGCCCACGCTCGCGCGAGCATTGGTGAGTAGCTCATCCGTCCACCTCCTCCGGTTCGTAGGTCTCGATGCCGTCCGTGTACTCGACGTCCACGACGGCGTGGTCGCCCTCGATGACGCCCGCGACGATCAAGTCGCTGTCGGCCTCGGCAACGGCAAGCTGTTCGGCCTGCCGCGCCGTGTCCGCGATCACGCAGGTGGCGAAGCGCTGGCCGAAGGGTTCGGTGTAGATGCCGACGACGGTGAAGGGCAGCGTCATGCGGTCCTCACTTCCTTGATCTTGGTCATGACGCCACCCCCGCGTTGGCGAGCGACGCCTTGAGCGCAGCCATCATGTCCGGAACGGCCGTTGCCTTCTCGGCCTGCGCAGCCTGCACCGGCTCGCCCGCGAGGACGGCTTGCACCGCTGTGTCGCGGCGCTCCTTGTAGTTCGACACGACCTTGTCGTGCTCGAAGGGCTGCGGCGTGTAGTTCGTCTGGATGACCTGCGTGAACATGTCACGCTCGGCCTCCTCAACCGCGGGAAGCGGATTGCGCGGGATGTCCTTGACGAGCTCGGCATCGTGGGGGATCGTGTGAGCGATGAGTCCGTCCGGGTGGGCGGTGATTGCCAGGATCGCGTCCCGCGAGCCAGCGCGGGCGACCCAGTCCTCGACCACGAGCGTTAGCCCGTTGGCGAGCAGCGCCTCGTGAAGGATCGCCACCGGCTTGTCGGCGCCGGGCACCTTGTCGTCGGGCACGATCGCGTAGGAGTTCGTGGCCAGGTAGGCCGGGACCGTGTAGCTCGGGAAGAACTTCGGTTCGACGCTCACCGAGCGTGTGGCCGACTCGATCGACTCGATGGCCTCCTTCGGCAGGACCGCGTAGGTGTCCTTGCCGATCTCCACGCCCTTGATCTGGTCGGCGAGAGGAATCTCGGTGCCGTCGGTCGCGCACACGCGCGGAGCCTTGATCGGCTTGCCGTGGCACGGGCAGAGGGTTTTGAAGCTGTCGCTCGAGCGCGACTTCGTGAGGCTGTACGCCTTGACGTTGATGGGAAAGCCCGCGAAGGTGATCGCGCCTGTCCAGGTCGAGCGTGCCATGCTCAGTCCTCCTGATATCGGTCGTCGTCGTCGTTGCCCGGGGCGCCGGGCTCGCTTGGATCTAGTGATTCGGCCTCGATGTTCGATGAGGCGAGTACGTGGACGTTCGGGCCGAGCTCCGGACCATCGTCGTCCCACGCGTCCAGCGCATCCTCGGGCGAGGAGGCGATGATGCCGAAGGTGACGGTGCGCACGTAGATCATCGTTCGTCCTTGTGCTTCTCGACGGCCGCGCGTCCGGCCTCGGCCATCTTCTCGGCCATCGTCTCGGCCTGCGACTTCGGCTTGGTCGTGTGGCGAGCGGGCATCGGCGAAATCCGCCGAGCGGGCTGGAAGGTGGGCTCCGGGCGCGGCTCGCGACGAACCGGCTGACGGTCGTTGAGCACGCGAGAGACGGCGTTCTTGAGTTCGGCCTGCAGCTTGCCCACGAGCTCGCGCTCGGACGTCGGGCAGAGATCCTCGTACTGCTTGAGGGCCTTCGCGATGATCGTCGCCGCGCGAGCCGACAGGCCCACGGGAATCGTCATGTTGCGCAGCTCCGGCGAAATCTCGGTCATGCGTCTCCGTTCGTTGAAGGGTTGTCGTTCTGCTCGGATGGCGAAAGCCAGTCGTGCGAGCCGCAGTTGCTGCACGGCTCGCTGATGGTGTCGGTGCCCAGCAGCGCAAGCATTGCTGCTCCGCACGCGCGGCACTCCCAGACTTCGCAGCAGAGGATGGTCATGCGATCCTCGCCATCATCTCCATCAGCTGCGCGTCGAGGAGCTTCATCGTCTCCTCGGCGAGCGAGACTTCCTCGCCCAGCCGCTTGCTCATGCGATCGACGTAGTCGCTGATGCGGCGCCGGTCCTCGGCGACCCGCACAAAGCTGTCCTGCTTGATCGCGCCGGGCTTGCTCAGCCGCTCGCCGATCTCGTTCAGGAGCTTCTCGGCATCCGAACGGGCGTTGAGCGCGACCTTGTCCTGCACGATGTTCGTCACGCCAGCGATGTTCGGCAGCGGGATCGTGTCGAACTCGAGCCCCGCGTCGGCCGGGTAGACCTCACGCAGCGCGGACTGGAGCTTGGCCAGTTCCTGCGCGTGTTCGACGGGCACGAACCACACCGAGTTCGATGAACTCCAGCGCGTGCCGTCGATGCTGCGGAAGATGTCGCGCACGATGGCGCGGACCTTCGCACCGGGCTGCTTGCCCTTGTGCGCGGCGAAGTGTGCGCGGACGCGCTGTTCGATGAGTTCCATCGTCTGCGCGTTGGCCGGGTCGATGATCTCGACGCTGATCGGGTCGTGCCTGGCCGCGAAGCCCTTGCTGTAGACCACGCGCATCTCCTTGGCGTGGTCGATGACGCGGTTCTGCTTGTCCACCGTCGCGTGCGTGATCTGGTAGACGCACTCGGTCGCGTCGGACTTGACCTCGCCGACCTCGACGCGTACGCCACCCGTGAAGTTCTTGCCTCGCTTCGTGGCGACCGAGCGGCAGGCGTTCTGGAAGTCGAACAGTTCGTTGCGCGTCGCGGGCACGAGGGCCCCGTTGAGCCCTCGTGCGTTCAGCGAGCTGCGCAGGTGGTTCCCGTCGATCGGTGCGTCGGGGATGCGCGTGTTCGTGAGCATCCCGGCAACGAGCATTGGATCGAGATTCTCGAGCGCGAGCTTCATCTCGTCGATCGTGGGCATCACGCCCTCCTTTCTCTAGTTAGCGGACGGCCGCGGCGATTCCGCCCGCGGCCTCCAGGATGTCCGTCGCGCCGACAGCGTCGTCGCAGAATTGCGTGAGATAGTGATCCGGGCGTAGCTCCTGCCCGATGGCGATCCCGTGGATGCGAATGCCCTTCTCGCGCAGGCGGTCACGGATCTGTTCGTCGGTGTCGTTGTAGTAGTCGCCACCGTCCGTGACGATCACGAGATCGCCCTTCTTGAACGCGGCCGACTTCTTGATGATCGTTTCGGCCTTCATCACCGCTCGGGTGATGGACGTTCCGCCTCCTGCCCTGATGCTCGCGAGCTTCACGAGGTCGGGCATGTTGATCGGGCCTCGCCGCGGAAACTCGAACACCGCGACGACCGAGGACTGGAAGCAGATCACGACTGCGTCGCGGCGCGACTTGTGCATCAGCCGGATGAAGGCGATGACGACTGCCTTCGCCTGCAAGATGTCGGAGCCCCTCATCGAACCCGAGGTGTCCATGCAGAACACTCCCGGCCCGTTCGATACGCGCTCGGCGCCCTGCGTCTCGTGCATGAGCAGGCTCTCGTCAAGGAAGTCCTTCATGAACTTCCGCGTGAGCAGCGGATGCCCGAGCTGCTGGAGCTCGGTGGTCAGCACGTTGGGCAGTTCGTTGCCGGTCGTGACGCCCGTTACGTCCTCGTCGCCGCCGATGACCTGCCGAGCCTCCATCGCCCGGAAGTCCTGCGACACGCGGCCGATCAACCGCGAAAGCTCTTGGAACTCGGGCACGGCCAGGAAGGACTCGGTGAGCGCCATCGCCTCCTCCGGCGTGACGTACTCGGGCAGCTGCGAATCCAGGCCCGCGATTCGGCCCCACGCTTCGGCCTTCTCCTTGCCCTCGTTCGCCGCCTGCTCGATGCCCTGCTGGACTTCGGGCGAGAGTCCGCGCGCGGCGGCCTCGGCCTCCATCTGCGCGAGCTTCTCGGCAGCAGCGTCCAGCTGCTCGTCGGTGTACTGGCGCTGTCCGTTCGGATCGCCCTGCGCGCCGCCTTCGAGCATGTTCTCGAGATCCTGCATCTGCTGGGACTGCTCGAGTTCCTCCTGCTGTTCGCGCATGAGCTCCTCGAACTTCTGAGCGGACGCTCGCGCGTAGATCGCGCTGGCGAGCGCGTCGGACTCCAGGTAGGGCTTCATCTCCTGATGCGCCTCCGTCTGGACGAACTTCTCCTCGACGTCGCGCCCGAAGTAGTGGCTCGGCCGGACCTTGCCAGCAGGCTTGACCTGCGACTCGCCCGGCGAGTGCGCGAGGTAGAACAGATCGTCGCGAATGTCCGCGCTCGGTTCGTACTCGGCAGGCTTGCCGTCCTTCTCGTAGCGCAGGGGCGTGTCCATCGCCTCCTTGAACGCGGGCGCCTCGGCCTTGAGGTCCGAGAGAACCCACTTGTCCAGATCGTTGTGGACCGCGCAGTTGCGATCGAGATCCTTGAGCGCGTCGGCTATCGCCGTTCGCCCGCCCTGCTGGAGCAGATCACGAATGCCCACGAGGGCCTCCTTGGTTTAGAAGTGGATGTTCGATGCCACGCGGGTCCGGTTTGACCCGTCCCGCGGGCGGTCCTAGCGGCCGAGCACGGCCCTCTGCATGAACTGCTCCTCGACACGAATCGCGGCTGCGACTTCGTCGATCTTCGCTGCGTCCGCGCCTGCGGACTTGTACTCGTCGAGCTTGCCGGACAGCTCGCGCGTCATCTTCGACACGGCGGGCAGGGCCGACAGATCGACCGGCTGCGAAGCGTCGAGCGCCGCCTTCGCGGGCGCAAGCTGCTTGCGAATCTCCTCGAGAGCCTTGGTGGCCTCTTCGATCGCGGCCGTGGTCTTGTCCCGGAAGTTCGCGCACAGGTCGTTGCAGACCTTGTACTCGTCGGGGTGGTTCGGAAGCATGAGCTTCAGGATGCGCAGGTCTGTCGGCGTCACGTAGTCACGACCGTTGAGAACTGCCTCGGCCTTGACGTTGCGCAGGCCCTCCAGCCACCTGCGCGGGGAGCGCGGCACCTTGAGTTCCTTCTTGACCTCCTTCCGCAGGTCGTCCACGTGCGCGATGATGTCCTTGTCCACCTTGCAGGTGAGGACCGCGTTGGTGATGACCGCGACTTCGACCGGCGACACCTTGTGGTACGCCTGCGAACGATCGACACCGTTCGCGATGTCGACATCGCGCGAGAGCCCGTCGTTGAGGATTTTCTTGAACCCGCGCGACGTGCCGATCGGCTTCTGCTCCAGGCGCTGCGGGAAACGGTCCAGCAACGCCTCCAGGTGCGTCTCGGTGTCGTCGATGGGCTCGTTCGTCGTGCCCACGGCCGTGCGCAAGGGCACGTCGATGCGCTGGTTGCCGTTGACGAACCAACGCTCGTTGAGGATCGAGAGCATCTGGCGCAGGAACCGTCCCGCGTCGCGAAGCTCGTCCAGGTTGACGAACACGGCCTCGGGCATGTAGCCCAGCGTCACGTGTTCGTAGACGTCGTGCTGGAGCTGTCGCATGGACAGCGGCCCGAAAAGCTCCTCGCGCTTGCTGTCCGGCCGAAGCTGGACGTAGAAGCTCGGCACGTCGAAGTGCCGCGCGGTGATCTCGGTGCCGTAGGTCTTGCCCACGCCACCGGCGCCGTGCACGTAGACGTGCGTTCGGGCCGCGAAAGCCCGGTAGAGCGCGTCCACGAAGTCCGTGGACTCCACGACCTCGTCGTTCGTCTCCTGCTTCGCCTTGTTGAAGCTGGACACCGCCTGCGTGAGCGGCGGTAGCTGCTCGGGCGTCGTGGGGTAAGCGGGAACCGCTGTTGCGGTGTCCTCGGTGCCCTCCACGGGCTCGAGCACGACCGTGTCGGCCGTGTCCTCGGGGTTCATCATCACCTCGTGGTTCGTGGTTGTCAGGTCTTACGCGCTGGGCGCGAAAAGGTTTGTGAGCGTGTCGATCTTGTGGTTCAGCGCCGCCACCTGTGCGTAGGTGTCGTCCACCTGCGCCTGGAGCGCGGCGTTCTTGCGATAAAGCTCGGCAACTTCTTGCGCGAGCTTCGTTACGGGCGATGGTATGCCGGGCGATGGCGTGCCGACGGACGTTGGCTGCTGCGCCTGGAGCGGCGATGTCGGCTTGACCTTGGGCAGGTTCGTGTGTGGCCGCTGCATCTTCGAGCGGTCGTTCGGTTTGACGGTCCACGTGCGCGCACCGTTCGATGAGGCATAGACCTCGAGCGTGCACTCGAGCTCCTCGCCGTGCGTGATCAGGCCGAACGCGCGAAGTTCGCAGGGCTGGCCGCCGTCATCGAGGACGGGCGCAGCCGTCTGCACGCTGTAGAGCGTGTAGGGCTTGTTCGTCTTGGGCGAGAAGCCCGCGCGAAGCGGCTGCTGGATGGTCACGGTCAGCTTACGCGTGATCTGCTGCCCGGGCATCAGGCCTCCTCTCGCGTGTCGCCGTAGACGATCGTGCCGATCGCGGCGACTTCGTCGTCAGAGTGTGGGACGGGCTCGGAGCCCTTTGTGTCCCAGATGAGCAGGATGCTCAGGCGCTTGCCGCCAAGCAGCAGCGTGTGCAGGCGCCTGCGGTGCGTGGCGAGCCATGCAAGCGTGAAAGAGGATGACCACGGGCCGAGAAGGCCAGCGGTGCGATAGCCCGTCGTGAGCACGTGTTCGTCCATACTTCTGCGCAGTCGAGGGCGCGGCATCAGTTGAACGCCGCCGTGAACGAGCGTTGCGCGCAGAGGATCTGCGCATCGTGATCCTCTCCTTCGTCCACGATGATCGTGAAACCGACATCGCGTTCGTCGTCCGTGTTCGCGACGTCCGTGACGTCGACCTTGGTGAAGGTCTTGCCGTGGACCTCGCGCGTGTCCGTGTCGCTGATCTCGAAGCGCGGGAGTTCCTTGCAGTTCATCAGCAGCGCTTGTGCGCCGTGCGGGCAGAGGATCTCGCAGGCTTCCTCGATCGACTCGATCAGGGGCATCGGCTCGGTCACTTCATCACCTCCTTGAGCGTACTTGACTTGGGCAGAAAAAGCTTGTTCGGCAGCGCGCATAACGTACGTTTGCGCAAGGACGAACTGAGTGGAGGCGGTGGGAATCGAACCCACGTCACGAAAGGCGCTTGTATCCGCGTGGTGCGGGACCACCGTTCGTCGTACCTGTCGCCCCCCCGGGTTGGGGTGCTACTCGGCACCTACTCCGACGACCGCCGCGGCCATGATGAGCGCCGCGGCGAGTGCGCCGGAGTAGGTGCCTACCAGCGCAAGCGTGCCGATGATCGCCGCAGCGATCACGAGCGCGGACACGACGCAGAACCGCGAGCGGTTCGTCTTGCGCTGAAGTTCGGTGCTGCGGCGCTCACGCGAGCGCCTGAGGCTGTTGTTCGCCTGGCGCTCGATCTCGCCTTGAGAAAGGGTCATGAGCACCCTGCGCGCTGAAGGTCGCGTTCGATGATCCCTGCGACGCACTCCATCGTGGCGGAGTCCCATTGGTAACAGCTGCGATCAGGCTCGCCAGACATCCAGTACACATGGTTCGGATCATGGCGTTCGTGGCCGAGCGGGAAACGCTCGGGCCACAGGAACTCCTCGAGCTTGTTCGCGAGGTCGTCGGCCGTGCGGGGCAGTTCGGGAACATCGCGTCCCGTAAAGCCAACGATCATTCCGATCGTGGCGAGTCGGGTGTTCGCGCCCTCTTTCGCCAGCGTGCGTGCGATGGCGTCCATGGCATCGGTGTCGTTCATCGTGTGCACCAGTAGCGCAGGCGAATCGTGACGGTCGTCTCGATGCCCTCGCTGTCGGAGATGTACCACACGACCGGGCGGCCGTGCAGGAAGGCGAACCACGGCGCGGCCGAGATGTTCTTGCCCTCGTGCAGCCGATGGCCGTGCCAGCGCGCCTCGAGGTTCGAGGGCGCGCAGGGCAGAGTAAGTGTGTGGTGCGCGTGGACCGTGGCGATCATGCGTCATTCCTCCAGGTCCCGAGCGTGCCGATCGACTCCTCGTCGAACGGGTTCTCCTCCGCGTCGCGCTTGACCGCGAGGCTGAGTTTCTTGGCGATCTTGTTCGACACGCGACGGGCGTTGGCAAGCTCGAAGTCCAGGCGCGCGCTGGCCTCGTCGATGGCCTCGCGGTCATGACGGGCGTAGGCGTTCGTCCAGTTCGCGGCGAGCACGTCGATGTTGCGCTCGATCACGTCGAGCTCTGTCTCGAGCTCGGTGACCTGCGCGAAAAGCTGCTCGGCGCTGAGGCGTTCGTTCGTCATGAATGCCTCCAGAAGCGTGCAAGGGTCTGCGGCAGTGCGACTATCGCCAGGCTGACGGCCGTTGCAAACGCGTAGGCGCGGTTCGTCGTGTACGGGTTCGCCTGCGCGTTGGCGCGGCGGAAGGCGTCAAGCGTCATGCCCTCGGGGACGTCGGACTGCACGTACATGAAGCTGTTTGCGAGCACGTCGTCCTCCTTGGTCATGGTTGTAATACACGAGGGAGGGGCACGCGGGCACCCGAACGGGAACGACCCGCGTGCCTTTCCTCCTCGGTTGCTGTCCACGCGCGTAGGCGTGGTGCGTAGGGCGTAATGGCCCGTTCGTGTTCGACGTTTGTGGGCGATATGTGGCCCGCGTCGATGCCGTCAGTGGAGCGGCGCTTTCGCGCTAGCTATTCATGACTGCCTCACGGTTGCGGTGAGCGTTGCCCCAGCCCGCACGGGCAACGCTCGGTTCTTCCGCGGCCGACTTCGTGAAGGCGGGCTGCGCCTTGCGGAAGGTTGCAGCGGGGTGCGCGTTCGAGAACGCGCACTCACCCGCCCAAGAGTGCAGCGCCTACGAGGTGTAGGCGCTGATGCGCTGCGTGAGCGCGGTGTTCTGCTTGGCCCAGGCGCGGCGCGCGATGTTGTCCGCGTGGCGCTCCAGGGTGACGAGCACGCGGTCGAGCGCGCGCTCGTACAGGGACATCTTGCGCGACATGCTGCCTCCGTTCGTTCGTTCGTGTGCATACGGCGAAAAGTGGGCGCGTAACGCGCGTTCGCTGTATGCACACCAGCGCACGAAGGGCGTGAGCCCACCGCCTAAGCGGTGGGCTCGTCGTCCTCGTCCTCGTCGAGGTCCGCGACCCCGATGACGTCGCCCGCGGCCGTGACGTACTGGCCGTGGTCGTCCATCGTGACCCAGCCCGAGAGCAGGGTTCCGTCGCCCGCGCGATCGTCCATGTCGCCCGCGTCGAGCGCGGCGAACACGGCGATCTCGGGAATCTGGTGCGTGCGACCGACGGCGGGCTGCCAGGTGAGCTTGCGCGCACCCGACTGCTCGACGCTGATGCACACGCGCCCGATGCCCTCCAGCACGCGGAGGGCGTGCCCGGCGGCGACCGTGATGGCCTTCGCGGACACGGGCTTGACCGCCTCTGCGGCCTCGTTGCGGCGTGACATGCGCGAACCTCCAAGGTTCGTTTCGTGGTGTCTACATCCTCAACCCGACTGGGGGGGGACAGTGCCAAAACAGCGCAACGTCGCGCCGTTCGAGCGTATGCCCTCCCCTCCCCGTGCGCCTCCCCCGTGGGACGGGGGAGGCGTGAGGGGTGAGAGGTTGCGGTTTGGTGGTCTACATCCTCAACCCGACCGGGGGGGGACACTCCCCCAACTGTCCCCCCCGGACCGGGTTGAAAGTGTCACCGAGAGGCGGCGAGCAATCACCGCCGCCTCTCTGGTGGCTCCCTTCCACTGTCCCCCCCTAATCGGGTTGAGAGTGGAGCCGCTGGAAGGTTGCCGCACCTCTACAGGGTGCAGGTTGGTAAGCTTCCAGCGGAAGTCACCAACAACCGACGCAAGGGAGCCACCAAATGCCGACCACAAGCACCCGCCGCATCGAAGCTGCGGCAGCCGTCAAAGCACCGAGCGCAGCCGTCAAGGCAACCGCCGATGCCATCCGCCGCACCAAGGAAGGAACGGCAACCCGGAATGACGCCGAGCGGCTCGACGCCCTGGCGCAGGTCAAGGCGGGAGCGATTGCCCGAGAGCGCGAAAGTGCCCTTGAGCTTGTGGAGCTTGTGCAGGCGCAGATCGCCGCCGGAGTCGTCCCCACCGCTGGCGCGTACATCCTCAAGTACGACGCCGAAGGCGAGCCGATCGACGCCCGCGACGTTGTCGCCGATGCCCTGGCACCACGACAGGGCAAGCCGAGCCGCCGCGCTACCCGCCGCGCCCTGCCCTGGCAAATCACCGATACGGACCTAGTGCGGCTGGCATGGGGAGCGGTCAAGTTTGCGGCCCGTGTGGCTGCCGGTAGCTCGCCCGAGACTTTCAGCGAGGCGCACGCCGAGGCGGTCGCCGCCATGATCGCCGCCGCGCCCGCGTCTCCGTGCGGTTGCGTCGCCACCCTGGCGCGCCGCTACGGGTCGCCGCTGGCGTGGATCGCCGCCGCCGAGTCCGGCGCAGCCCGCGCCGATTGTCCGCGCTGCAACGGCGCTCGCGTTGTCCCGCAGCTTGACCGCCGCGTGGTCGATCTCGACGCCATGGCAAAGGCGGGCCGGAACGCGGCACAACGCTGCTTTGAAGCTGACCGCCGCGCCGCGCCGCTCGACGCGGACGAGCTAGCCGCCAAGCTCGACGCCGACGCCGACGCCGCGCTCGACGTTGCCAGCGTCACCGCCGCCGAGCTTGCGGACGCCCTGGCGCTCGACTCGCCCGCCGAGCGCGCCGCGTTGCTGATTGAGTGCGGCGGCATGACGCGCGCCGAGCTTGCCCGCGCTCACGGCATCACCGCCGAGAGCGCAAAGAAGAACGCGCAGCGCGGGCGCAAGGCCCTGGCGATCAAGCTGACCAACCCCGCCGCCATCACCGAGGCCGCCCGCCGCATCGTGGCGAATGACCCCGTGGACCCCGCAGCCGCCGAACGTGCCGTCCGGCGTCTCGTGGCTGGCACGGTCCACGGGGGCTCCCGCAGCCTGCCCGCATGGCCCGAGCGCTTCAGCGGCTACGACGACGAGAACGCGCCCACCTTCCGCTACACCGGAACGGGAGCCGCTACGCGCCAGCGCACCGGCGAGATTCACGGCGGCGCCCTGGCGATGCCGCGTTGGTACAAGCCCGCGCCCGCCGCGCCATGGTCCGCCGCCGAGTACCGAGCGGCGGCCGAGCGCGCCGCCATCCGTCGCACCCTGGCGCAGCGCAAGGGCCGCTCCTGGCAGCCGCACGGCTCCCAGGGGCTGACGGTCTGCACCCTGCCGAACATGGCGCAGGACGCCGCACAGGAAGTCACACGCCGCATGACTGCGCTCCGCTCCCTGATGGCTGCGGAGCGCGAGCTTCTGGCCGACGCCGACCCGCTGCGCCGCGCTGCGCTGTTGTCCACCGTGGCGGCTGCCGTCCATGCCGGATGCGCTGGCGCGTGCTCGACGGACGCGCTCACGCGCCGCGCGAGCAACGTCCGCGCCATGCTCTCGCACTGAGCCCGCCTGCCTGCCCGAGTCCTTACCGGACTCGGGCAGGATCACGGGCCCATCCCCCCCCGTTCCGGACTGCGGTCCGCGCGCGCCGCGCCCGGCACCACCGGACCCACACGCACGCTACACCCCCAAAAAACCCCTGCAAATCCCACATTTCTATATCCGACCGCTCTTATCGGACTTCCCCTCCCATCACCTGCGGACCGCGGTCCGGTTAGGCCGCCAACTGTCCCCTTAGCGCCTCAGAAAGGTCCCCGCTGGCATGAAACCCCTGCAAACTGCGAGAATATGCCCCGCTCCGGGCCCCTACTAGACGCGTCCCCGCAGGGGTAGAACAGGCCCATGATCGCTCTCACGGACGGCAATGGCGTGCTGGATCTGGTGCTGGTGATCGCCGGGGTGGTGGCGATCTGTGGCGGGCTCTACCGGCTCTGGCTGCGCGACCTGGTGGTCGGTGGGGTGCTGGTGATCGCGGGGATCATCGTGCTCGCCTACGCGTAGGCGTATTACGTTTCCCGCGACGTAATACGAAATCGTATTACGCCTGTGGTACCGTGGCGATGGAGCTAACGGGAGTTGAATCTGTCGCGGATGGTTTCTAAGGGCCCCGCGGCATCCTGCTAGCCCCGTCTTGACTGGGCCCCCGGAGACACCACGTAGGTGTCTCCGGGGGGGTTCGCCCAGTCCCCTCCTGCCTATGCGCTCTGTGGCGTCGTATTACGTTCTGGCGTTCGTATTACGTTCGTTCGTAATACGTCCGTCGTTCGTATTACGTTTTGCCCATGCCCAAGAACGTGCTGTCGCTCCGGCTAGACGAGGATGTTGTTGCCCGCATCGACGCGGTGCGTGATGGGTCTCGGACGCGGTTCATCGAGGAGGCGATCATGACCGCCCTCGCGGAGCGGGAGGGAGCGGTCGTTGCACAAGGGGACGAGGGGACGAGGACGTCGCCGATGGATCAGGCGCACGGGGTTGTGCCTTTCACACCGCGGACGCTTCACCGGCCGACCTGTCATTGCGCCATGTGCAAGCCGCCCAAGAACGCGGCATGAAGGACGCCGAGCGGGCCCGAACCTGCCTGGCTAACGCGCGTCCAGGTTGCCACCAGCTCGTAAATTAGGGGAATGGGCCTCTCTAGCAGCACGTTCCGCAAGCTGATCTCCACGCTGGGCCCGCACGCTGCGGCGGAAGTGGGGGACCGTATCCCGGCCGACCTGAGTGACGGCGAGGTTCCTCAGTGGGACAGCGCCGCGGGCCAGTTCGTCGGGGCGACGTTGACGCCCCCCCACGATGCGCCCTACCTTCCCGACTACGCCAACCAGAACTTCGTCAGCGACCTGCAGGGTCTCGACAACGGCGCTCTGGACAACACCTCGCTGGATGCCACATTCACACCGCTCGTGCCCGACAAGTGGGTCGAGGTCCAGGTCCAGGTCAAGCTGGAGACCGGCCAGGCCTCGCTCGCGTCGGTCATCATCGACCCGGCGGGCGTGTCGCGCAACGGCGCGATGTGTCGCAAGGACGCGTCGCTGGCCTCCGTGGTCACGCAGGAGCTCAAGTGTCTGGTGCCGCCGAACACCGACTACCAGGTCCACCTGTTCGACCAGGCGTGGCTGGTGTCGATCACCGAGACGCCGAGCCTGTGAGCCTCCGCGCGATTCCTCCGCTCATCGGCCTCACCGCCGACCCCGGCCTGGTCTCGGCCTCAGACCTCGCCCATGTCGCCTCGGCCATGCAGACGCAGGTCACCCACGACTTCGCGCCGCACTGGCACGTTTCGGCCACCATCACGGCGTTCCCCAACATCGTCCCCGACGGTTACTGGCCGATCATCGTCAAGGAGAGCCTCGGCGAGCCCGGCGCCTTGGGTTACCACGCCGACAAGCACCGTCAGCCGATTGCCTACGTCGAGCACACGCCCGACTGGCCAACGACCGTTTCGCATGAGCTGCTGGAGATGCTGGCCGACCCGTTCGGCTCGAGGACCGTGCTGACCGGCGATCCGCGCGGCTCGGGTCCGCGCGCGCACGTGCTGATCGAGGTCTGCGACCCGTGCGAAGCCTTCACCTACGACGTGCTCGGCGTGCCCGTGTCGGACTTCGTGCTGCCCGGCTACTACGGCTCCAAGCGGCTCTCCGGCTGGGCGGATCCCGGTGGCTCGTTCCTGGGCAAGGTCCACCCGCTCGAGGTGGCCCGCGGTGGCTACCTGTCGTGGCGCACCGCCACCGGCGAGTGGTGGCAGCGCACGTTCTTCGGCTCCAACCCGGCTGATCGGTCCCTGGGTGAGCTCGCACACTTCGCTGAGCCCGGCGATTCGGCCCGCGAAGCTGTCGATCGTGTCATGCGAACCCAGTTGACAGCGCGTATCTAACAGGTACGCTCTCTCCAGTTGTAAGCAATGACTGGAGATGATGATGGAGTTCGACGGATGATGGCCGCCCTGATCGTCGGGGCTGTGGCGCTCTGGGTTGCCAGCTACCTCTGCTTTCGCATGTCGCGGCTCTACGCCAGACTCGCGTTTGCCCACCAGCTGATCGCGGAGCTGATCGCCGAGGACGATGGCGAGCGCCGCGTTCTTCTCGCGTTGGCCAACCGTGTCTGACCACACCGATCCACGCGGCCTGGGCGGCGATATCGCCGGTCCCGGCGGCCCATACGACAAGGACGCCGTCGTCGTCGACACGGCCAACGCGGTGCTGCTGGACAGCACCGACGTGGCGCTGATCGCCGTCGGCCGGAACGGAACCTTCGAGGAGAAGGCCCTGGCGTTGCTGCTCGAGGGGCGCATCAACAAGACGCAGGACCGGGCGAAGGTGCTGTTCCTGCTCAACGGCGACGGCGCCGCCGCGCTGGTGACCGAGCTGGTGGGCGTTGCCAAGCGCGAGGGCGCTGAGTTCGCCGCCGACTTCGTCGTCGCCATGGAAGAACGGCAGAAGGAAATGCCGTGAGCCGAGCCCACTCCTGGACGGAGGCAGAACCATGGACCTGAGGCTCTACCGCTTCGAGATCCTCGGCACTGGAGCAGCGCGTAAGGGCGTCTACGTGCCAGTCGACTGGCACGGGGCGCTGCACGATGCCCTGCTGGACCACAACGTGTCGTCGTCAACGGTCGCCGCGGACTTCGCGG
>Ga0070679_100000103_pt1 | contig 66004 bp, 63 predicted proteins | sample KBSC63BmetaG_FD_65652 | JGI IMG/M metagenome (GOLD analysis project Ga0070679, IMG submission 65652) | Corn rhizosphere microbial communities from Kellogg Biological Station, Michigan, USA - KBS C6-3B metaG | ecosystem: Host-associated > Plants > Roots > Rhizosphere | place: USA: Michigan... | reverse complement strand
GGGCAACATTACTTTTTATTTTAATAATTATTAGTTAAACTTAAAAACGAATAAAAAGGAAAATTTGTAAAAGAAACGTTTATTTTGAAGAGAATAAAAAAATATTTTTATCAGATTAATTCAATGAGAAAGTTTTTAAAAGAAATATTGTCAGATCCCTTAACCGGAAAAGATTTGATAGAAGAAAATCAGGCAGGAAAAGATTTTCTTTCTTCAGAAAATAAGATGTATCCGATTTTGGAAAATGTTCCGGTTTTACTACCAGGTCCGCAAAAGAGCCATACAAATTCAGATCTTCATTCTCAGTTTCATTCTGATTTTAATTATGCAGATCATTATAATGAAGATGCGAATCATTTTAATTATTTCGAAGAAGAACAATCACGCGCTACTAAAGAAGAAATCAGGCGGCTGCACCAGTCAATTATCAAAAGGGTTCCTAAAAGCGCAGAATTAATTTTGGATGTTGGTTGTGGAAATGGCTGGGTTGCAAAGTATTTTTTAATCAAAAGGAAAAAAGTCGTGTCGATGGATATTTCAATGAAAAATCCAATTAAAGTTCTAAAAGAAAACCACGATGAAAATCACGTGGCTGTCGTTGCTGACGCTTACCATCTACCTTTTAAAAAAAACAGTTTCGATGCAATCATTGCGTCCGAAATTCTGGAGCATGTGTATGATCCAAAATTATTTTTAATTAAATTGATTGAAGCGCTGAAACCCGGTGGCATACTGATTATTACTACACCTTATAATGAAAAGATTGAATATTTTTTATGCGTTCATTGCAACAAACCAACTCCCAAAAATGCTCATCTTCATTCTTTTAACGAAGAAAATATCGCCAATTTTATTCCGCAGGAATTTGTGAATTTTAAAACGGATAAATTTTCAAATAAATATTTAGTCAGGCTGCGGTTAAATTTGCTGATGTCATTGTTACCTTTTGGCCTATGGAGATTTAAAGACGCCGTTGTCAATTCGATCTTTAAAAAACCACTTCGCTTTTTAATTGAATTGAAAAAAAAATAATTAAAAATAAATTTTCAAATCATCATTAATCAAAATTATAAAACGCTTGCTGTACGAAAATTTTCGTGGTTGTTTTTAGGAAGAGCATTGCCGGTGTTGATCCTTTTCTTAATCATGATTATTTTTTCACGCAAATTGAATTATGATGAATACGGAAAATTTCAAAGCGTTTGGATGTACACAAATATCATCAACGTTATTATCAATTTTGGTTTATCTGCCGTCATACTTTCTACCAACTTGAGTTTCCTTTTTTATTTTATAACAAAAAATCAGAAAAAATTAAGCGTTTTCTATTCTATTTTATGGATTTTCGGGCTATCTATATTTTTTTTCTTTGCAAAAAATTTCAATGCATCTTTAAAATTTTTGCTCATTGCGTTTATAATTATTCAAAATGTTTCTTCAGTTGTTGAAACGCTTTTAATAAAACGCCAGGGTGAAAAAATTTCATTTGTAATTAATTTCATTTATTCAATTTTATTTTTTGGCTGGCATCTTTATGTTCTCTTCACAAATTATTCTCTTTATTTTCTCATTTCCGGAATCTGTATTCTTTCAGTTTTAAAATTGACCGTTATGATTTTGATTCCATCAAAAAGAGAATCTTATAAAGAATCTGCTAGTGAAAAACATTTTTTAAACCATTGGATTTATCTGGGATTGAACGATGTAGTTGGCGTAGTTTCCAAATGGATTGACAAAGCGGTTTTGCTGTATCTTCTTACTACTGCTGACTTTGCTATTTTTTTTAATGGGTCTTTTGAGATTCCTTTATTCGGTCTATTAATAAGCGTGACAGGAAGTTTTCTGTTAATAGAAATTTCTGGCAATCTGCATTTAAGCGATAAAATAATTAAATTATTCCGTGAAAATTTCAATGCTCTTTCAACAATTGTTTTTCCCTTATTCTTTTTTTTATTTTTTTTTCAAAAAGATCTTTTTTCAATTGTGTTTAATGATAAATACAATGCGTCATTACCCATTTTTGCAATAAGTATTTTTATTCTTCCCATTCGTATTAATAATTACAGCACTATTCTTCAATGTTTTTCACAAGGGAAAAAAATTTTGTGGGGATCGATGCTGGATATTTCCATTGCCATTATTTTGATGTTAATTCTTTATCCCATCATGGATACGAAAGGAATTGCGCTGGCTATTGTTATTGCTACTTATTGCCAGGTGGTTTATTATTTGTGGCATTCGGCTAAAATTTTGCATACTTCAATTTTAAAAATTGTGCCCCTTAAAAAAATAATTCTGAAATTTTTTGGAATATTATTTCTCTTTGCATGCTTGTTTTTTCTATTGACAGAAACTGGATCAAAAACAAAATTATTAATCTCAATTCCATTTACGGGAATCATAATTTTAGCAGGGATTCTGCCATATTTAAAGTTTTTTTTCAAAGAAAAATTATGATGGAGGCAAATAAATTGAATTCGTTGATGACTATAAATTTGGATTTTTTGCATTAAAATTTAAATACAAACGGAATTTTACTTGGGCGGATCAGAAATTGCGAAAATTTATTCGTTTACTTATAAAGTATAAATAAGTACGATCTAAAAATTATTTAATTAAAAATGGCCGGAGTATCCGGCCATTTTTACGAAACTAAATCTATTTATTTCTTGTTTGCTTTATATCTTTTGTCAGGCGTCCCATCCTTTTTTAACGGGCCGGCTGTTTTCACGGTTGTTTTATTCTCTTTAAATCTTTTGTCAGGCGTTCCATCTGCTTTCACATGCACAGCAGAAGAAGTCTTTACATCTTTAGCTTTTACTGCAGACGTTGTTGTGGCGTTTTTAGAAGCAACCATAGCAGTAGCAGGTTTTTTGGGAACCGTTTTTTGTTTGGTTTGTGCATTAGCAAAACCGAAAGATCCTGCCACCAAAAGGGCGGCAATGATAAGCTTTTTCATGTTTTTTGTTTTAAGATTTGAAACATAAAAATAATGGAAGCGATTAGTCAAATGTGTTAATCCTCATTGGACTTAAAAATTTTACAATTTTATGATTAAAGAAATTAACGAGATGAAATTAACAAGTTGGAAGATATGACCAGCGGGAAAATATTAGCTTTTCAAGCTTTTAATAATTTCCACAAATTCTGAAGCATTCAAAGATGCGCCACCAACCAAACCGCCGTCCACATCTTTTTTGCCAAAAATTTCTTTTGCATTACCGGCTTTTACGCTTCCGCCATACAATATAGAAACGCTTTCAGCAATTTCATTTCCATATTTATCTGAAAGAACATTTCGGATGTGTTCGTGCATTTCCTGCGCTTGTTCTGCGGTAGCAGTTTTGCCTGTACCTATTGCCCAGATTGGTTCATAGGCAATCACAAAATTTCTAATTAATAAAGAATCCAAATGAAATAAACTTTCTTTTAATTGGGTTTCTACATATTTATTTTGGGTTTTATTTTCTCTTATATCCAAAGATTCGCCGCAACAAAAAATTGGTTTCAAGTTATTTTTTAAACATACATCCACTTTTTTTGCAAGCGTAAAATTATCTTCTGAAAAATATTCTCTTCGTTCGCTGTGGCCGATAATTACATATTTTATTTGAAGCGATGAAAGCATTGCTGCACTTACTTCTCCGGTAAATGCACCCGATTCTTTTGTATAGCAATTTTGAGCAGCAACAAAAAAGCCTTCATTGTTTTTTACTTTATCTTTTGCTAAAAGCAAATATGGAAACGGTACACCAAAAACGGCTTCGTGGTTTTTTGAAAGGACAATGTTTTTACTTACAATTTTATCTAATAATTCGTTGGCTTGTTGAAGCGATAAATTCATTTTCCAATTTGCTGCGGCTATTTGTTTTCTCATTGATTTTTTATTTTATTGATAAATATTTTTTAATGATTGAATTTCGGTTTCTGTGATTTCGTGGCCTTTTAATTTTTTCCAGTTATTAATATCAACGAGTGCTTTTTCAAAAATATACTTTTCTTTTCCCCATGTAAAACTGTCAATAAATTTTGGTGGGCAAGGATTTCCAAAAATGCTGCAACACACGCCCACAATAGTTCCTGTGTTGAAAGAAGTATTAATGGCACAACGGCTATAATCGCCCATCAACAAGCCACATTTTTTCCCGGCATCAATAAAAATGTTTTTTTCTTTGCTCCAGATTTTTACGTTTGATGCATTATTTTTTAAATTAGAATTACTCGTACCGGCGCCAAGATTGCACCATTCGCCGACAACAGAATCTCCCAAATAACCATCGTGCGCCTTGTTTGAAAAAGCCATTAGAATTGAATTTTTTATTTCTCCGCCAACAAGACAGTTTGGGCCAATGGTTGTAGCCCCATAAATTTTCGTTCCCATTTTCAGACGGCTTTCTTCACCAATAGAAACAGGGCCGCGCAGCAAACAGCCCTCCTGAATTTCCGCGTTTTTACCAATGTAAATTGGTCCCGATTCAGCGTTTAAAATACAGAAATTAATTCTTGCACCGGCTTCAATAAAGATATTATCAGCGGAAATGACGTTGTTTGATAAAGGAACTTTTTCAGAAATTCTCCCCCCTGTTATCATCTTAAAATCTTCGTTAATCGCCCAATTATTGAATTCAAATATTTGCCATGGATGTTCAAGAAGTTTACAATCGGATGTAAAAGGGATCTTTTCATTGCGGACAGAAAGTTCTTTCAAAAATTTGTCAGAAGGAATAAAATTAGCTGGATATTTTATGTAATTTGATTTATCAAAATCAGAAATTAATTTTTCAGAAGCGATAAAAACTTTTCCTGGGAAATAAAATTGCCATTTTTCGAAAATGGTTAAAATTCCTGCCCGCATATGGGCCACAGAGCGAACGAGCCCAAAGGGAAATAAGGAAGTCTCAAAAGAAATATCATCCAGCAAAATATTCATTCGCTAATCTATAATTAAGAAACAGGTGATGAAATTAAAAAAAATCCCCCAATAAAAGGGGGACAAGAAAATCAAAACCAAAAGAGTATTATTTCTTTTTCTCGTAACGTTTTCTGAATTTATCAATACGGCCCGCAGTATCTACAAGCATATTTTTCCCGGTATAAAACGGATGCGAAGTATTTGAAATTTCCAGTTTGATTACAGGATATTCTTTGCCATCTTCCCATTGCACTGTTTCTCTTGAGGCGGCTGTTGACCGGCTTAAAAACATAGTGCCGTTACTCATATCGCGAAAAACCACGAATCGATAATTTGATGGATGAATGTCTTTTTTCATAATTGATAATTTTAAAACATGGATTTTGCCATGCATTTTTTGAGTGTGCGAAGTTAAGGCAATAAAACATATCAGCAAAACGAAAAAAGACTATTTTAAAATTAATCTGACGGCTTACAAAGGCTGAAAACTCATCAAAATAGCAACCGCATCGTGATAATATTCAGGTGCATAAGAAATCCATACATAATAACTTAAGTCAGGATAATCAGGATTTATCAGCAAAAGTGCGGAAGCAGAAAAACCTTGCTTGGTTCCATCAATGGCGCATCCCCAATAACGGTTTATATTTTTAAGGTAAATAGGCTGTGTGCTTGCATCATAAGAGAGCGAAACCTGGTTTGCCCAATTAATAATTGCATTTTTCATTCCATCGTAAGTTAGATTTTCTGCGGTTCGTGGGTAAATATCAAGCGTGATATTATTATTGCTCGCCTGGTAACCGGTCTGGTCATTTTGCTGGATCACCATGTTATCCGGAGCTTTAAATTTCATTTTGTAGGAATCCCAGTTCCACGTTTGCAGAGTTTGCGCGATGGGAACAGAAGTAATTGCCAGCAATAAAATGCTTAGAAAAAATTTGAGTTGCATACCGGTTTGATTTAAAAAGAAATGAATAATATTTTAACCAAAAACTAAAACACTTCCCATTTCATCTGGTAGCAAAAACTCGAAGAGCAGTTATTTTGAAAAACGAAATTAGTATTTCCTGGAAATCAAAAGCCAGAGAAGCTTCTCTAAAAATAATTTTTACACAAAAAAAACAATTCTTTTTTCAGTAAACAAGGAAAAAGGCAAAATTCTAATTTTTCATATTCACGTATTGCAGTGCCAATCCAAGGTTCCATCCTTTGGAAGCTTGGATTACCGCCTGAAGATCATCAATTTTTTTTCCTGAAACGCGTACAATATCATCCATAATTGAAGCCTGGACTTTAAACTTTTCATCTTTTATCAACTTTACAATTTTCTTTGCATCTTCCTGGCTGATTCCGTTTTTGACGGAAATTTCTTTTTTCACCACTTTGCCACTTTGATATGGCTCTTTTTTTAAATCATAAATTTCTGCCGCCAAACCTTGTTTCATGCTTTTACTGATCAGCACATCAATAATCTGATTTAATTTCATTTCACTGTCTGCTTCAAGATTTAATTTTAAATCTTTTTTATTTAAATCAACTACAACATGATTTCCTTTAAAATCAAAACGATTTTTGATTTCTTTTTCAACCGTGTTGATTGCATTATCAAGCGTTTGAAGATCCACTTTACTTACGATATCAAATGAAGGCATAATCAAAATTTTAATTTTTTAAAAGAACAAAGATAGGATTGTTGAATTTTGGATTGCAGATAAATTTAGCAAAATAATTTCTTTAAAAGTTGTCAGTAAACAAACAAAAAACCACGTTTCTTCTTTCCATTTTCTCGCTGCTTCTTATTTCGTTCTTCATCCTTCCAAATTTTTTTTCTTAAATTAGGCAACTTTCATTTCAATTGTTATTATGGCTTTAAATATTGGCATCGGCTTCGTTACAGGAAGAAAACATTTCAAAAATGTGCTTAATTCCTACATTAATAATTGGGTAGAGCATGGATTATTTCAGGACAAAAATATCCGGTTGCATTTGTTGGTGGCTTACGATCTAAAATATCACAAAACGGAATTAAGTGATTACAAAAATATTGATCCAGAATTGGCCGCAATGGTTCATTCTATTAAATATTACGGAAAATCGTCTATGGAGGAAGAGCGCAAATTGTTAGAACAGAAGGGGATTATTACACGTGAAGAATCTGAACTGCTTTTTGGTGAAGGCTATGCGAAAAAAAGAAACGCCGTTGTCTATTTTGCAAAAAAAAATAAAATGGACCGGCTGATGTTTTTAGACGATGATGAATATCCGGTAGCCACAATGAAAAACGAATATGGCAACTTAATTTGGATGGGCCAAAGTGTCCTTGCAACGCATTTAAAATATAATCCGGATGCAGATATTACGCACGGTCATCATTGCGGTTATATTTCTCCGATTCCGCACATTTTGTTCAATGATGTGCTGACAGAAAAAATTTTTAAATTATTTATTGAAGCAATCAGTAACGAAATTGTTTCGTGGGATGTGGTGAAAAAAACGATCATTGAAAACAAAGGTGTTACTTATGCAAATCCGGATGTGATCAATCGATCCATTCTTGAAAAAGTGGAAGAAATCAATGGAATGAAATTTATTTCAGGAGCCAATCTTTGTTTTAATCTTCACAATATTAAAAATCTTCCTCCTTTTTACAATCCCCCTGGAGCGCGCGGCGAAGATACTTTTATGAGTACCTCGCTTTCTATGATGAAAGTTTTAAAAGTTCCCTGTTATACTTTTCATGACGGTTTTTTAAATTATAAAAATATTTTAAACGGAATCCTTCCAAATGTTTTGGAACCGGTTGATGCAAGTTCAGCCGCAATTGTAAAAAGGTTTTCAAATGCGGCGATTGGATGGATTCGCTATAAGCCGCTCATGGTCTATATTACACAGTATGAACAATTTGATGCAATCATGAAGGATGTTGAAGAAAAATTGGAATTAACGATTCCAAAATTGTGCAGATATTTTCATACAAATCATTTTGAACAAATCAGGCATGAGTTCTTTCGCTACCGTAATAATGTGAAAAGACATTTCGCTGCTTTTCAATATACAAAAGCAGCCTGGGCAAAAGTAATGGCTGATATTGAAGAAGTTTTTGCTGCAGAAATTTCTGATTAGAAGAGAATATAAATTGCGGTTATTTATTTGTTTGCTGTATTTATTTTCTAAAAAATCGTTTTATAACAGTTATGGAGACACGAAAATATTAAGATAAAAAAATCATTCTTTTTTTTATGCAAATTCTTCAAAAATATTTTACAAATTTTACGCAAATCCAAATTCAGCAATACGCTGCACTTAAACGTTTATATGAAGATTGGAATCAAAAAATAAATGTGATCTCCAGAAAGGACATGGATCATTTTTATGAACATCATGTTTTACATGCTCTTTCTATTGCTTGGCAATTTAATTTTCCGGATGGGTATAATATTATGGACCTTGGCTCTGGCGGCGGATTCCCGGGTATTCCGCTGGCAATTTTTTTCCCGAATGTGCACTTTCATTTAGTAGATAGCATCAACAAAAAATTAAAAGTAGTTGAGGCGATTGTAAATGAAATCAATTTAAAAAATGTAACGGTGCAACATACGCGCGCAGAAGAAATCAAAGACAAAAAATTTGATGTAGTCGTTTCAAGAGCTGTGGCACCTTTAAAAGACCTGTGGTATTGGAGCAAACCATTATTAAAGAAAAAACCTGTAGATCAGCCCAAAAAAATAAGCGGCCTTATTTGTTTAAAAGGCGGCAATCTTGCTCAAGAAATTGCTGAAAGCCGCCTCCAGCCCAGAGTTTGGGAAATCAGCAAAATTTTTGAAGAAAATTTTTTTGAAGAAAAATATATTTTATTAATCAGGTAGTTACCAATTTAATTTTAAAACATTATTATCCAAATTTACATCAGCCATTCTTTTTGTCGGGTCTATTTCTGCTTTTATCAATTGGTTTAAAGGATGTTTAAATTCAACAATGTAAGTTGGATTTGTCCAGTTCCATTCCTGGTGGACAAATCTTTTTTCTGAATTTTCGACGGGTTTATTTGCGAGCATCATGTCCATCGGAATGTAATGAAGTTCTTTCGTACTGTCTTTGAAGGTTAGCTCAAGATCAATGGGCATGGGCATTTGGCCAATTCTTCTTAATCTTATTTTAGTCATGCCGCTGTCTTCCCACAGACTATCAATGCTATAATCAATTGTTTTAATTGTGTTTAGCCAATACTCTTTGTACCAACCCAACTGAATGCCACTCACATCCTGCGCCACTTTAAAAAAATCATTTGGATTCGGATGTTTCAAATGCCAGAGATCATAATATTTCAGCAAGATCTTATCTCTTAGAGAATCGCTCACAATATATCCAAGTTGCTCCAGCAAAATTGCCCCTTTTGAATAAGCGTTTACTTCATAAGCCACATTGGTATTGTAATGATCAGAGTTGGTTGTCATCGGCTCTGCAAGATTTAATTTTTGTAAAAAATAATAACTACGATAAGAGTCTGCATGGTTTATTGGAAGCGCTTTAGCAGAAGATTCAACTCCTTTTACCTTATTATAATAAGCATAAACCTCACCCTCCGCATAACTTGCATAACCTTCATCCATCCACGGATGTTCATTTTCATTCGAACCCATCATCATTTGATACCAGCTATGCATCCATTCATGAAAAGCGGTTCCCAGGCTTGGCCCTTTCATTAAAGTTGCCATCGGATATTCCATGCCGCCATCGCCGCCCTGGATAAAAGAATATTGCGGATATAAATATTTACCAAAACGCTTTTCCATATAAGGCAAAACGATAACAGCAGCATCAGCGATAGTTTGCCAGTTTTTTTCGAGTGAATCTACTTTTTTATAAATCACATTGATTGTTACGCCATTCACATTTCTTACTAGATGTTCATAATTTGGATCTGCAGCCCAAACAAAATCATGGACATTTTTTCCAACAAAATGCCAGGTGCGTTTTGGAGAAGAAATATTTTTTAAATCTATTCCGGATTTGTCATAACCCCAACCAATTTCATTGGCGTTTTCTAAAATCCCGGTTGCGCCAATTTTATAAGATTTATCAATTTTAATAGTCACATCATAATCACCCCAAATGCCGTAAAACTCGCGCGCAACATACTGTGGCGTGTGCCAACCTTCATAATCATACTCGCATAATTTTGGATACCACTGGCTCATACTGTAACGAATTCCTTCGGCGTTGTCGCGGCCGCTCCTTCGTATCTGAACCGGAACCTGCGCTTCAAAAACGACATCAAAATTTACTTTACTTTTTGGTAGAATTGCTTTGGTAAGATCCACTTCGAGAATCGTTCCATGAACTTTCGTCGGTTGATCTACACCATTCATTTTTAAAGATTTAATTTTTTGAAAACCAATTTCTGATGGTGTCAATTTTGAAATTCGGTCTCTTACCCGCTGGTCCCAATCAGGGCGGTCATTTACGAGAATTTTTCCAAGTTCCCTGCTTCTTACATCCATTTGGCTCCCCGGTTGAAATGCATTCCAGTACAAATGAAAATAGACTTTTGTGAGTTTATCAGGAGAGTTATTGGTGTATTCTAATTTCTGAATCCCATTGATCATATTTGTATTTACATCCACATCGATATTCATATTATATTTCACTTTTTGCTGCCAGCGGTCCGGTTGGGCGACAACAAAAACTAAAAAACAAAAATTAAAAATTAATAAAAGAGAAAATTTTTTATTCATGATTTCGATTTAAAAAATAAAGGTTGTAAACATCGTAAAAGATAGGGTTATAACAAAACAAAAAATGTGAAAGAAAAAAATGTGAAAATATGAAAATTCTCAAAGGCATTTGTTATTGATCACAGAATTTTAAAAAGAATCACAAATTGGGGCTTTGAAACCCCAAATTTTTCATGCCTCTTTTTATTTCAGGGCAACTCATAAATAAGTTCCATAAAAGACCCGTGCGATAATTTTCTATCATCACAATTTGCGGCCCCTGATCTATGGCAAGAAAAGAATCTGCGAACCAAAAATCTGACAAATTAAAAGCGTCAATAAATCCATAATCTTTAAATAATTTATCACCCAATTTGTAGTAAAAAAAACGCAACGCATTCATGGATTGCGTAGGCGTATAAGGCAATGAAGAAATTGCGGCTGCCGGAGAAATAACACCATCATCATTTGTAGGAGAATGCGCGGAATAAAAGTTGAGATTATCATCGCTTGCCGTAAGCCCCCAAATGCTGCGGCCATAACCATTAAAATGTTGAGGATTTGCCACGCAATAATTATAATTAATTAAAGAGTGTGCCGTATTTTGTGTGAAATAATTTGCATACACATCAATAAGATCTTTTGGATTTATTCCTAAAAAAGAATAATGGGAAAAGAAAAGCGGTCCACCCAAGCCTGGCCCCAGTGGCAGTTGTACTCCGTATGAAGTTGCGCCATTTTTCATTCCACCATTCGATGCCCAGCCATTGTCATACACAATTTTAGGGATAGAATCCTTGTTAGCAGAAGCGGCGAGAACATAGACGACCAGTGCCTCATTCCAACCTTTTATTTGCACATTTATGTCAAAATCATATTCAGGGCTCCAATGCCAGAACAACACGTTTTGTCCACCATTTCTAAACCAGTCCCATTCAATTCCGTTCCATAAAATGTTGATGTTATTTCTTAGTGTTGTTTCATCAGAGTTAGTTGAATTAAAATATTGCCGCGCGCATAATAAGCCCTGCATCAGGAAAGAAGTTTCTACCAAGTCTGCTCCATTATCTTTTTGGCTGAATGGAACTGTTACGCCTGTTGCGCCGTTTATCCAGTGTGAAAATGCGCCATGATACCGGATACATTTATCTTTTAAAAAGCTCACGATGGTATTGATTCTTTGCAATCCATCTGCACGCGAAATAAAATTTCTATTAATCCCGACCAAAATACTCATTACGCCAAAGCCGGTGCCACCGGTAGTTACAATATCACCCGAAGTATTCCTTTCTCTTGCCATTCCCGAAACGGGATGACCGAAATCCCAAAAATATTTGAAGGTTTGTTTTTGAATAAGGGTTAACAATGCGCTGTCCGAAACTCGCGTAAATTTATCTGTTGAATCAACTGTTGTAATGATATCAATTGCATTTTCTTTTGCTAAAACAACATCTTGATTTGATTGGATGCCGGTAGTTAAAGTGAGCGTGTATTTGGATAAAAATTGCAAAGAAGAAATCGGTTTTAATTCCAGAACGCTGTCTTTGTTTTTATAAGATATATTGTAAGGAACGGGGTTTCCGGAAATATTTTTCAGAGAAATATTATTGGCGGCAGAAGCCTGATCAACCGGGGCTGTAAAAGAAATTCTGATAACTGGGTTTAAACCAACATTGAAAAAATTATTGGTTCTATCAGCAATACTATCGTTTATTTTTATCGAAGTAATTAAAAAGCTTCCGGCTGGGGGCGGGGGTACAGGTTCCGTTTTTTTTGCGCAGCTAAAAGATAATAGAGATAAAAATAATAAAAGGTAAATTTTCATAAATAACAAGTTACGCAATTAAAAAAATCGCTGCCCTTAAATTTAATAGAAAGGCTTTTATGAAAATAGAAATCGGCAATATTTGTTTGTTTACCGTTACCGGCAAATATATTTTGTAAACTAAGAAATAATAATGCGAGAGTTTATTTACTGATACCCTTAGTCATTCAAATGATACTCTTAGCCATTCAAAATTAAAACAGAATTTAATTTTTGCCGGTTTGTTTTTTTCTTTCATTATAAGCAGCGAGAAATTTTTTTCCTGATTCTGTAACATAGATACACAACATTTTTTTGTCATGAACCTTTTCCATTTTAGTTCCTATAAACCCACGCTTGTAAAGTCCTGCCAACGAAGATTTCATGTCTTCGGGAAGACACGGGGTCCCCGCGGTGGCCGAAGATTCTTTTTCAAAACATTCTTTTAGTTTTTCTATCATTCTTTTTGTAGGTGGACGAAAAGATATTTCCATGGATCATTTTTTTACAACCTAATCATTTCTTTTAATTTCATTTTAATAAATAACAATAAAAGAATGTGCCGAAAATAAATTTGGACTAACATTGAAGCATCAATTACTTTTTTAAGGTTAATAAATTTTTAACCAGTGTATCTGTTTCTAAAAGTACCGTCTCAAAATGTGGATGTTTTGTCCAGTCGATTACACGATGTAATTTTCTGTTGAGCGGCGCCCATCTTTGCGGTTCGCCATCCATGCTGATAATGATCGAGGGTGTGTCAAATGCATCAGCGAGATGGGAAACTCCGGTGCAATTTGAAATTAATGCAAAAGCATTTTTTATCAATATAGCCACTGCGCCAAGAGAAGTTTTATCAGTAAGATCTATCGGAAGATGATGCATGCATTTAATTACTTCAGCAGTGATATCCCTCTCATCTTCGGTGCCGCTAAGAACCGCAGCGAAGCCTTGTTCAATACAATAATCTGCAATCAACGCAAAGAACTGTGGTGGCCACTGGCGCCATTTTCCGCGCGATCCGGGATGAATACAAACATAATTTTGAGGATAAACAGGAGCCAACAATTCATCAAAATCTTTTTGATCCTGTTTGGTTAACGGAAATTCCAAATGATCGCCCTGAACAGGGATTTGCAAATGTTCCATCAACAAAAGATGACGCCTTATTTCAGATCCATGATCTGGATAAGGGATGAAAAAAGGCGAGTCAACAAAACTATCGTCATTATAAAAGCCAGCGACATGTTTTGCACCAAACGTAAACATCAGCGGATTTACAATCGTTCCGTTACCCTGCATCTGCAATAACAAATCAAAATTTTCTTTGCGAACTAATTTGATAAAATCATCTAACACAGGTTCGTCAAAAGGCTGTTCGGGCAAGCCCGGAAACCCGGGGAAATGTATAAATTTATCAAAATAATTTTTAAATCTTTCTGTGAAGTTTTTCGCCCAGGGCAAACCTAATAGAGTGATGTTTGCAGAAGGATATTCATGGCGAAGAGAGCGAATGGCAGGGATTATACAAAGCATATCGCCCAATTGCAATGCACGGAATACAGCGATTTTTTTAATATGTGTCAGCTCTTTTATCATACACGCAGCACTTTAAATTTGACGACGCCGTAAAGATTCCAGAAGACGGAAATAAAAGGGATTAATAACGAAGTGGCTATCATTTCTAAAACATGTTTAAATGATAATGATGCATTCGATAACCGTTTTAAAATAAATGAAACCGTTAAATAGGTCCATGCAGCTAAACAAACTAACGCGAGTATTTTTTGGCCATGATACCATTCTGTGAAAAAAGATATGAATAAAATAATCATCAGATAATAATTTCGCAAAGCTGGCGAACCAATTTTTTCTTTATACAGTTGTGGATGTTTTTTAAACAACAATGCATTGAACATTGATTTACGCTGTTCTTTCAAACTTACGCCCCACGGCACTTCCCGTGTCGGATGAACAACCACAGCCTCGTCTATTTTTTTTATCGGGATATCTTCTTTCAGAAATTTAAATTCAAGATCGCTGTCTTCGCGCCAGGCCATAGTAAACTCTTCATCAAAACCATTTACCATTTCAAGCGATGTTTTTGTGCAGGCACAATTGGCGGTAACAAATTCTGCAGTTTCAAGATTGGCTGTGTTCAATTCAAAGTCGGTAGGTGCAGAAGATAAGGGAACAACCACTTTTCCTGTTAATGCAATTGCAGAATATCCATAAAATTCAAAGGCATTATATAGATTTTTTATCCAGTTAAAATCTGGAATGCAATCATCATCAGTAAACAAAATTAATTGTCCTTTTGCTATTCTCCAACCAGCATTTCTGGCAGCAGCGGGGCCTTTTTTAAAAGGCAATGAATAACAAAAAATGTTGTCGAAAAAATCAAAGAGCAGTGATTGCGAAAGAACTTTATTCGTGTCTTCATCAATACCATCTGTTACAATAATAATTTCATAGTCATCCTCCGGGAAATCCTGTGATATTAAGGCTTCCATGCATCTCTTCAATAAAAGCGGACGTTTATAAGTTGGAACAATTATGGAAACTTTTACAGGCATTTAATTACAAAATTTTATCATTCTAATTATTTTTTTCTAGCAAAAATGAATTAATAACCAAGGCATCAAAAGGCGATGTCCAGAAACATTCAATGGCATCGCGTGGCGTACACACGATTGGCTCTCCCCGCGTGTTAAAGGACGTATTTACCAACACAGGCACACCGGTTAATTTTTTAAATTCTTTTAAAAGTGCGCAATAGCGCGGATGCTGCTTTTCATTCACTGTTTGAATTCTTGCAGTGCCATCAACATGGCGCACAGCAGGAATTTTGTTGGCTTTATCAGATCTTACATAATAAACAAATAGCATGAAGGGAGATTGGCCGGCATTTTCAAACCATTCGCTGGCGTCACTTTCAAGAACTACTGGAGCTATGGGCCTAAAATCTTCACGGTCTTTTATATCGTTTAATTTCGCCTGCATTTCTGCATGTATTGGCGAAGCCAAAATAGAACGTGCACCCAAAGCGCGCGGGCCAAATTCCATTCTTCCCTGGAACCATCCGATGATTTTATCTTCTGCTAAAATTGCTGCTGTCTCTTTTGCAACATTGTCTAATTTCCTGTAAGGCACTTTTATCCATTTTAAAAAATTCTCCACTTCTTCATCTGTATATTCAGGCCCCCAGTAACAATGATCCATCGTGAAGGATTTTGTTTCATCTTTTCTCAATTGGGCATCAACCCACAATGCTGCTCCCAGCGCCGTTCCCGCATCTCCGGACGCGGGCTGTACCCAAACATTTTTGAAATTTCCGTATTCACGGATCACTCCATTTAGTACACAATTCAAAGCAACACCACCAGCCATACACAAATTTTCTTCCTCCGTTTCTTTCTGGAACCAGTTCACCAATTGCAAAACTGTTTCTTCCAAAACTTTTTGTAATGAATAGGCAATGTCAAAATGATGCTGCAAAAAGGGTTCGTCTTTTTTTCGCGCTTTTCCAAAACGTTCTTCCAGTTTCAAATCGCTGATCGTGTAATTTCCATTCTCTCCGACATGGATCATAGAACGGAATTCATTTAAATAAACCGGTTTGCCATAGGAGGCGAGCGCCATTACTTTATACTCATCTGATGAATGCAAAAATCCGAGATAGCCTGTCACTTCTTCATACAATAAGCCTAAAGAATGAGGCATAAAAACTTCTGAAATTTTTGTTAGATCATTTCCTTTTCCCAAATAATAACTGGTTGTAGTTTTTTCTCCCCGGCCGTCGATGGTTAGCACGGCCGCATGAGAAAAAGGCGATGGGAAAAAAGCACTTGCTGCATGAGCAATATGATGTTCTATATAATGCCATTTTTCAATGGAAGGCTTGACATCTGCAAATCTTTTTTGTAAATGATGAGGATAGCCATCAGCAAGCAGTCGCGGCGCATTGATGATAAAAGATAAAAATAAAGGATCCCATTCAGAACCGCCGTCTTCGTACTTTTCACGAGTGGGCGAATAAGGGATGGAAACTTTCGCTTCGTTCAAATTATCAGCAAGAATTTTTGGATCAAAAGAATACGCTATTTTGTCTACATCGCTTAAATGAATTTCAGCAACACCCAAACAATAATCAATTGCGTTGTAGGGCAATTGATAAGTTGAAAAAGGTACAGGCCTCTTTCCATGTTTTATATGAGTAAAACGCTCTTCTTCTGCCGCGGCTAGTAATTTTCCATCTCTCAAAATACAAGCTGCTGAATCATGGAACACTGCATTGATGCCTAAAATATACATGCTAAATTTTTCTTTTTTAGTGAAGCCATTTTAATGAATTCCAAATAGTGCACCAACCATTTTTATAAAAGAAATTTGCGAAACAGCGACTCGAAAAATGAAATGAAAAAATCAACCCTTTTAATCAAAAAAATCCGGTTTATCTCAATTTGTAGCCTTTAATTTTATGCTTTTGGCGATGAATTTGGTAGTCGAAAAAACATCTGAATTTCCCTCAAGTACAACTAAGTTTTTTCTGACTGAAGTATGTAGAAACGATTCTACACGCCTACTGCTTTTAGTACTATTTATTTCACAAACTTTCGCTCCTTCTAAGCGATTCTTGTTGGCATATTTTTTACATTTTACAGATTGAAAACTGTATTGATCACCTGTTATTAAAATTCAATGAAAACTTTAAAAAGCGCGATTACTGTGTTTACGTGGCATATTCACGGTACTTATCTTTATTATTTATCGCAGGGGAATTACAAAATTTATATCCCGGTCACCAAAGAAAAACAGGAAGGGTATTATGGCAAAGGCAAGACTTTTCCTTTCGGTGATAATGTGATAGAAATTCCGGCAGAAGAAGTAAAGAATTTTAAGTTTGATTGTGTTTTATTTCAATCAAATAAAAACTGGCTTGTTGACCAATACGAAATATTAAATAAAAAACAACGGCAGTTACCGCGCATCTATCTTGAACACGATCCACCAACACATTCACCTACCGACACGAAGCATGTGGTAAATGACCCTGATGTTGTCATTGTACATGTGTCCAATTTTAATAAATTAATGTGGAACAATCAAAACAGCAAAATTGTAAAGGTGATGGAGCACGGTGTTATTTCCCCCAAATCGATTTATAAAGGCGATTTAGAGAAGGGAATTGTTGTAGTGAATAATCTATTCCAACGCGGCAGAAGATTGGGCACAGATATTTTTAGAGAAGTAAGTAAAAAGATTCCACTTGATCTAATAGGAATGGGGACAAAAGAATATGGAGGGCTTGGTGAAGTTTTGCACGGCGATCTTCCTGAATTTATTAGTCATTATCGCTTCTTTTTTAATCCTATAAGATACACCAGTCTTGGGCTTGCGGTGATTGAATCAATGATGACCGGAATGCCCATCGTGGCGCTCGCAACTACTGAATATGTTACTATAATCAGAAATTATGAAACGGGATTTATCAGTACGGACGTTGACTACCTGGTTCATAAAATGCAACTTCTTTTGTCCAATAAAGGGTGGGCTGCAGATATTGGTGCAAAAGGAAAACAATATGCCGAAGAGCGGTTTAATATAAACCGTTTTACCGAAGAATGGGAAAATGTTTTTGAATCTGCAATTTCAAAAAATGAAAATTATGAAAAGGAGAATCGCGTTTATCAGTGAACACGCTTCGCCGCTCGCTACGCTTGGTGGTGTGGACAGCGGGGGCCAGAACGTATATGTGGCGGAGCTTCCAAAGCAATTGGTAAAACTTGGTTATAGCGTTGATGTGTACACGAGAAAAGAAAGTGAGACGATTAATGAAGTAATAAACTGGCTTCCGGGAATCAGGGTAATTCATATAAAAGCAGGGCCACCAAAAGTAGTTCCAAAAGAAAAATTGCTTTCGCTGATGGACGAATTTGCAGTGAGTATGATCGCCTTTATCCGGCAGGAGGAAGTTTGTTACGAATTGATTCATGCAAACTTTTTTATGTCTGCTTTGGTTGCTTCAAAGGTGAAAAAAGTTTTTCACATTCCCTATGTTGTCACCTTTCATGCATTGGGACTTGTAAGAAAAATTCACCAAAAAGAAATGGATCAGTTTCCGCCTGAACGGATAGAAATCGAAAGACGCATTCTGAAAAATGCCGATCATATTATTGCGGAATGCCCGCAGGACAAGGAAGATATGGTTCACCTGTATCATGCACTGCCAGAAAATATCTCTATCGTCCCATGCGGATTTAGCGCGAAAGAATTTTACCCGGTTGACAAAAAAAAGGCAAGAAGAATTTTGAGTTTTGATGAAGATGAAAAAATTATTTTGCAATTAGGAAGAATGGTTCCGCGAAAAGGAGTGGACAATGTAATACGGGCTTTGGGCAGAATTAAAAAGGATAGCAAATCGTTGCGTTTGGTGATTGTCGGCGGCGAACATGATACACCTGATCCATCTTTGTGCCCTGAATTAGCACGGTTACAAAAGTTAGCTTCGGATGAAAATGTCCAGTCATCAGTTGTTTTTACCGGCAGAAAACAAAGAGGCGCATTAAAGTTTTATTATGCCGCCGCTGACTTATTTATTACCACTCCGTGGTATGAGCCATTTGGAATTACTCCGCTTGAAGCAATGGCTTGCGGTACTCCGGTAATTGGCTCAAATGTAGGCGGCATCAAGTTTACAGTGGAAGAAGGAAAAACCGGTTTTCTTGTTCCGCCACATGATCCCAAAGCATTGGCAGAAAGAATCGAAGATTTGTTAGTCAATGAAAAACTTTTGACGTTCATGCGACGCAACTCATTAAAAAGAGTAAATAAATATTTTACCTGGAAATCTGTTGCGAATTCCTGCCACGAATTATATGAAAAAATAACCCGCGTAAAACGCAAAGAAGTTTGCCACACAAGACTTATTAATATTGATAATTTTAATTTACAAAATGCCGGAATGTTATTAAAAGATCCATTTTATTTAACCCACAATATACCGGCAATAGATGAATAAAGCAGTTTTTATTGATAAGGACGGAACCCTAATCAGCAATGTGCCTTATAATGTGAATCCTCAATTGATCTGTTTTGAAGAGCACGCGTTTGAGAGTTTGTATTTACTGCAACAAAAAGGATATTATTTGATTGTTGTTTCTAACCAGCCTGGCATTGCTTTAGGATATTTTAAAGAAGAGGAATTGAAAGCTGTGAAAAAAAAAATAGAATCGTCTCTGCTGGAAAATAAGGTGATGCTGAATGGGTTTTATTATTGTCCGCATGCCGAAGATGAAGGTTGCAATTGCCGAAAACCAAAGCCAGGCTTATTTTTTAAAGCAGCAAGAGATATGGAAATTGATCTTTCCAAATCGTGGATGATCGGTGACATTTTGAATGATATAGAAGCGGGAAAAAGATCAAATTGTAAAACTATTTTAATTGATAATGGCAATGAAACGGAATGGATTTGGAACAAACATCGGATTCCTCACTATATAGTAAATCACTTGAAAGCTGCCGCAGAAATTGTCCTGCTTAATCCATCATAAATAATGACAATGAATGATTGGAACAATTGTAAAAATATTTTGGTGATCCGGGCTGATAATATGGGTGATCTGCTTATGTCATCGCCGGCAATCCGTGCGTTGAAAGAAGCTCTTCATTGCAAAATTACTTTGCTTACTTCGGCTATGGGAAATCTGATTGCTCCATTTATTAAAGAAATTGATAATACAATTGTTGCTGAACTTCCCTGGGTAAAAATCGCCAAGCCTGTAAATGAAAAGGATTTTAAAATGCTTGTTGAGCGGCTGCACAAATTAAAATTTGATGCTGCGGTTATCTTTACCGTTTATAGCCAGAATCCTTTGCCAGCAGCGATGTTGGCGTATATGGCCGGAATTCCCAAAAGGCTTGCTTACTGTCGCGAAAATCCTTATCATCTTCTTACAGATTGGATGATAGAAAAAGAACCTTATTCTTTTATTCAGCACCAGGTAAAAAGAGATTTGCAACTTGTAAAAATGATTGGCGCTCAAACTGAAGACCAAAGAATAAAAATAATTTTTTCAGAAACAGTAAAGAAAGATGTGTTGGAAAAATTATCTGCCATCGGAGTAGATCTCAAAAAAGATTGGCTCATTCTGCATCCTGGCGTTAGCGAAATAAAAAGAGAATATCCCCAAAGCTATTGGGTAGAAACAGGAAAATTATTAAGAGATCAATTGGATTTTCAACTTCTAATAACCGGTTCATTTGCTGAAAAGAATTTGTGTGGAAGTATTCAACGAGGCATCGGCAGAAAATCATTTTCACTTGCCGGTTTTTTTTCTATTGAAGAATTTGTTACGCTTGTTAGTCTTACTGCGTTGGTAGTTTCTGTAAACACGGGAACGGTGCATATCGCGGCGGCAACACAGACGCCGGTGATTGTTTTATACGCACTTACTAATCCTCAACATACGCCCTGGCGAGTAAATTCCAAGGCCTTATTTTTTTCAGTAAAAGAGGATTTGCGTAGCAAAAATGAAGTGGTCAATTATGTGAGCCAACATCTGATGGATAAAGCTTTGAAGCCCCCTGCGCCTGTGCAAATTGTGGAAGAAGCAGAGAAATTATTGAATTTGAAAGTTCGAATTCAGTAGGCCAATAAATATTGTTAATTCGTGTTTTTTGATCAAGAAAGATTAGTATCCTCTCACATTTTTCCCTTCCATATAATTGAGGAAAGCATTGTTCACTACACGGTTTCCGCCGGGCGTTGGATAATTTCCGGTAAAATACCAATCGCCCAAGTTGGTCGGGCAACTCACATGCAAATCCTCTATGGTCTGATAAATAATTTCTACAGGAAGATTAATTTCCGGCGGTGTGATCAATTGCGCAATTTTATGATCAATTTCTTCTAAAGTAAAAGGTTTATAAATTGCGCGAACCAGATTTTCTGTGTGCAACTGATTGTTTCTTTTTAGTTCCTTACATTTTTCAACAAGCTCTTTCAATATCGGTTCCATTCCTCTATCTTTTATCAGTTGCATCGCGGCTTTGAAGGCTACGAATTCGCCGAGTTTGCTCATGTCAATTCCATAACAATCGGGGTATCTTATTTGCGGTGCAGAAGAAACAACAATGATTTTTTTGGGTTCAAGGCGGGCCAGCATACGAATAATACTTTCGCGTAAAGTAGTTCCTCTTACAATAGAATCATCTATCACAACCAGTGTATCAATTCCTTTTCTTACTGTTCCGTAAGTAATGTCATAAACGTGCTGCACCATTTCGTTACGACTGTTGTCTTCGGTAATGAAAGTGCGCAATTTCACATCTTTGATTGCTATTTTTTCCATCCGGACTTTTCGGTTCACCATCTCCGTCAGTTTCTCTTCATCATAATCTTTCCCCCAACTTAAGATTCTTTCAATTTTTATTTTATTTAAATAATCTTCAACGCCTTTTATCAATCCATAAAATGCAATTTCTGCCGTGTTGGGGATGAAAGAAAAAATGGTATTTTTCAAATCATAATTGACAGCTCGTAAAACCCTTTCACTCAGGTGATGACCCAATGCAATTCTTTCGCGATAAATTTTTTCGTCGCTTCCTCTCGAAAAATAAATCCTCTCAAAACTGCATGCTTTTCTTTCTTTCGGTTCCAGTATCTGCTCAATAGAATATTGTCCGTCGGGTGTTGCGATCAAAGCGTTTCCCGGCATTAATTCTTTTACCTTATTTTCCGTAACATTAAATGCAGTGCGGATTGCAGCGCGTTCGCTTGCGGCAACAATTACTTCGTCGTCCACATAATAATAGCAAGGGCGAATTCCATGCGCGTCTCTTACAACGAATCCTGTTCCGTTTCCGGTAAGTCCACCAAATGTAAATCCACCATCAAAAAAAGGAACAGATTTTTTTAAAACCTGGGCGATATCCATGCCCTCAGGAGAAGCTTCATCCGCTTTTTTTAAAAAATGATGAATCACATCCATCATTGCGCCCAGGTCGCTTTCGCGGTCCTGTTCGTCCCGTGGACTATTTATGAGGGAATATAATTCGTCTTTGTTGATAAGATTAAAGTTTCCAGCCAGCGCCAGGTTTTGTGCAGGAATTGTATTTCTCTTTATGAAAGGATGACAAAATTCGACATTATTTTTTCCCTGGGTTCCGTAACGCAAATGGCCGAGTAATAATTCACCGAGAAAATCAATATGACCTTTCATCAAACCGGCGTGTTGCTCAATATCCGGATGATATTTCTTAATTTCATTTACCTGATTTCCAATCTGGGCAAAGAGTTCAGCGATGGCCTGGTTGGCGACGCTCCGGTTCCGGTGAAGAAACGGATAACCTGGTTCAGTATTTAATTTGATAGATGCAATGCCAGCGCCATCCTGACCACGGTTATGTTGCTTTTCCATCAACAGGTACAGCTTGTTTAAGCCATACAGAACAGTTCCATATTTTTGCCGGTAGTAAGAAAAAGGTTTGCGGAGCCTTATTAAAGCAAGGCCACATTCATGTTTGATTTCGTCGCTCATATATTTGAGAAGAGTGCAAAATTACAATTTATCGCTCTCTTTTTTGTTTTCCGCGCAATTTTCTTGTGTTATAATCTTGCTATTTTTCCTAAGCATCATTCAGAATTTAATTATAATACGCTCATATTTAATTTGAAAATGAAAAGTTTGAAAAAATTTTTTTTAACAAGATGATTTTTTTGATTTAATTTCATATTTTATACAAAAAAATTAAAACGTTATGGCACGACCTGTTAGAAATAATGAAGTTGCAGGCAAATTAAAAACCCTCAAAGAACAATTAGCTGATTATAAAGAAGAACTGAAAACGGTGCATCCCACTTATAAAATCTCAAAAAATGGTAAGCGGTTGAGTAATATTAACGCGACCATAGTGAGACTGGAAAGAGAAATCGAGGAACTCAAAAAAAGATAGCGGAACAATAAGGGCCTTGTCTTTTCCATTATAATTTATTGCTCAAAGAAAATGCATTTCTAAAAGGAGAAGTGCGTTTTTTTGTGCTCCTGTTCATAAAAAGTTTCCAATTTTTTTTCAACGGAAAATGAAAAGAATTGGATCTTAAAATGAACGGGTCTCTTTTCTATTCTATGTAGTAATTTCTTTGTATAATCAAAAGTTTAACTTTGCGAAAATTTTTTCAATGCCTTATTAAACGGCAAAATTTTATTGAACTATATGAATATTGAACATCTTTCGGAGCAGCAAATTATTCGCCGGGAAAAATTGAAAGAACTTTCCAAGCTCGGTATTGACGCCTATCCGGCTGAATTATTTCCTGTAAATACTACGGCTGCTTTTATAAAAAATAATTATAGAGGCGAAGAGAACAAAAGCGATTTTACGGATGCTTACGTTGCGGGGAGAATTTTAAGTATTCGCGATATGGGAAAGGCTTCTTTTGCGGTTTTGCAGGATTCAACCGGGAAAATACAATTGTACATCCGGAGAGATGACATTGCTCCAAAAGAAGATAAAACACTTTACAATATTGTCTGGAAAAAGCTGCTTGATATTGGAGATATTATCGGCGTGAAAGGCTATGTTTTCACTACAAAAACCGGTGAGATTTCTATTCATGTGTCAGAGCTAAAAATTCTGTCAAAATCCTTGCGACCTTTGCCTGTTGTGAAAGAAAAAGATGGTGAAACTTTTGATGAAGTTACTGATGCGGAGTTTCGTTATCGCCAGCGTTATGCTGATCTGATTGTAAATCCGCATGTCAAAGAAATCTTTGTCAAAAGAACAAAGATGCTGAATGCCATACGTGAATTTTTGAATGAACGAGGAGCACTTGAAGTAGATACACCTGTTTTGCAAAATATCCCGGGCGGCGCTGCTGCGCGGCCTTTTAAGACTCATCACAACGCTTTGGACGTTCCTTTTTATTTGCGGATTGCAAACGAGCTTTATTTAAAAAGATTGATTGTCGGCGGCTTTGAATGGGTGTATGAATTCAGTAGAAATTTTAGAAACGAAGGAATGGACCGCACACATAATCCGGAGTTTACTGTGCTTGAATTTTATGTGGCTTACAAAGATTATTTGTGGATGATGGAAACGACAGAACAGTTATTGGAGAAAACCGCATTAGCCGTAAATGGGACTACAAAAGTTTTTTCTGGCGACAAAGAAATTGATTTTAAAGCGCCTTACAAAAGAATAACGATGTATGACGCGATTAAAGAATTTACCGGAATTGATATCAGTGAAAAAGATGAAGAAGGATTGCGAGAAGTTTGTCAGCAAATAGGAATACACGTCGATAACACAATGGGCAAAGGGAAATTGGTTGATGAAATTTTTTCGGAAAAATGTGAAGATCATTTTGTGCAGCCAACTTTTATCATCGATTACCCTGTGGAGATGAGCCCGCTTACAAAAAAGCATCGCAGCAAAGCCGGATTAGTAGAACGTTTCGAGTTAATTGTCAATGGAAAAGAAATTGCCAATGCTTACACTGAATTAAATGATCCTTTAGAACAAAGAGAGCGTTTTGAAGAACAATCGAAATTGATGGAACGTGGTGATGACGAAGCGATGTTTATTGACCAGGATTTTTTGCGTGCCTTAGAATATGGAATGCCGCCAACCAGCGGAATTGGTATTGGAATCGATAGGCTGGTAATGTTACTTACCAATCAACCCTCTATTCAAGATGTATTATTGTTTCCACAAATGAGGCCGGAGAAAAAATTCGCTCAGGAAGATAAAAATTCGTCTGAAGATTCTAAGTAAGGTTTATCAAGAAACCTGATTTTTAATTTGGCCAATCTTTTTTCTTTTTATTTTTTAGTATTACAACTGTGATGTGAAGCTTCTAAATGCTTAAAAAAATTGGAAAAGAATCATGGCCTTTTGACCAAATTAAATATTCGAAAAAGGATTATGTAAATAAATATTCTATCCAAAATGTAGGTAGCAGATACGTTTCTCCGACCTGGTCAATCCCTGACTCCACTTTTCAAAAGATAAAAGGATATTTGGTTTTTAACAGTAAAGCAAATAAAAAAAACTCAATATCAATTCTGCTTCTGTTGATGAAATGAAATCCCATTTTTACATCCCCTGCAATATGGCCAACGCAATTTTTCAATACCCGCAGCAGCACGGAAATTTTAATTCAGTTGAGGAAGTAAAAAAGATCATGGCGGTAATGGATGAATTTTATAATAAAATCATTACCTTATTTAACGATTGAATAATCTTTATTTTACCAGTAAACGAACAAACTTTTTGGATTTATATTTTCAAAAAAACTAAGGTTGACATTTTGCAAGAAAGATTTTGAATCAAAACGCGCTGAAAAACAGTAAGCAAACAAATTTCTTTGATTTTCTTTTTTATTTTTCGATTGTATTTATAAAAATGATTAAAGAGTTAGCGAAATCGAAACCCACAGCCTCTTCTATTTATATTATTCGTTTTAAATTGCGCCACTTAAAGTATTTAGATTTATGGATTTTTCAAGGAATGAAATAACCGCTCAGGTTGCAGAAACGGCGAGAGAATTTGCCAACCAGTTTATCAAACCCAATTTAATGGTGTGGGATGAAAAGCAGGAATTTCCGGTTCACATTTTCAAAGAATTAGGAAAGCTCGGCCTGATGGGAGTTTTGGTACCTGAAAAATATGGCGGCAGCGGTTTAAGTTATTATGAATACAACGCGGTTATCCAGGAAATTGCGAAAGTTTGCGGATCAATCGGATTGTCAGTGGCAGCGCATAATTCTTTATGTACCGGCCATATTCTTGCCTTTGGAAATGAAGAACAAAAGCAGGCATACTTGCCCAAATTGGCTGACGCAGAGTTTCTTGGTGCGTGGGGGTTAACAGAACCTAACACCGGGAGTGACGCCGGAAACATGCAATGTGTGGCTGTAAAAGATGGCGATGAATGGATTATCAATGGCACAAAAAGTTGGATCACCCACGGTAAAAGCGGCGATGTAGCGGTTGTAATCTGCAGGACCGGCGAGGCGCGAACAAGAGATAATTGTACTTCATTTATTGTTCCGCGTGGTACCAAAGGATTTAAAGGAGGGAAAAAAGAAAATAAATTGGGAATGCGTGCCAGCGAAACAGCTGAAATGATTTTTGATAATTGTCGGATTCCTGATTCTGCAAGAATGGGAGAGGTTGGCGATGGTTTTAAACAAGCCATGAAAGTGCTGGATGGCGGCCGCATTTCAATAGCGGCGTTGGGATTGGGAATTGCAAAAGGCGCTTATGAAGCTTCTGTTCAATATGCAAAAGAAAGATATCAATTTGGCAAACCGATTGCAGAATTTCAGGGAATTTCTTTCAAACTGGCAGATATGGCAACCGAAATAAAAGCAGCAGAACTGTTAATAGATCTGGCTTGTGATTTAAAAAATAAATGTGAAAATGTTACCAAAGAATCGGCGATGGCAAAATATTATTCCAGCGAAGTTGCGGTGAAAGTGGCTACAGAAGCGGTTCAGATTTTTGGCGGTTATGGTTACACAAAAGACTTTCCGGTAGAAAAATTTTATCGCGACAGTAAATTATGCACGATTGGCGAAGGCACCAGTGAGATACAGAAAATAGTTGTTGCAAGAGAAGTCTTAAAATAAATTATAATTAAAAACCAGGACTGATCCTGGTTTTTAAGTGAATTTATTTATCAGGTAGTTTTATTTCCGCTAAAAAAAACACCTAATTTTTCTTTTGCAAGTTCTTCAATTATTTCTCCTGTAGCACCCAGGAACAAAGTCTGAAATTTTATTGAGAACCTTTCCGCTTCGGATTTGCGGCAGTTGCCTGCACATCTGCGGTGGAAGTTCCGGGCGCCTCGGGCGTGGTTCCTAATTGAAAAAGATTATCAACCGCACCTGCTACCATCGGAAATTTTTCTTTGATGTATCCGGTTATTGTATTTAAAATACCATAAGATTGCTCGCGGGAAAGTCCGTGAGCGCTTTGTAATTTTTGAATTAGTTCTTCCATGCTGAATGGTTTAAAGGTTATAAAATATAAATAAGCATGATAATTTTTTTAAAATACTTTCTCATGTTATAAATTTTCAATAATTCCTGCAATGCCCTGCCCGCCGCCAACACAAGCTGTTACGATTCCATATTTTTTATTCAATCGTTTCATATCATTGATAATTTGAACAGTAAGTTTTGCACCGGTGCAACCGAGAGGATGACCGAGCGCAATTGCGCCGCCATTGATATTTACTTTTGATGGATCAAGTTCCAGCGTTCTGATTACAGCCACGGATTGCGAAGCAAATGCTTCATTTAATTCTATTAAATCAATCTGAGAAAGATTCATTCCTGCTCTTTTCAAAACTTTTGGAACCGCTTCGATTGGGCCGGTTCCCATCACGCGCGGATGAACCCCTGCACTTACGCAATTTACCAAACGTGCAATTGGTTTTAATCCTAAATCATTCATCATTTTCTCACTCATCACAATCATAAAGGCCGCGCCATCACTCGTTTGTGAAGAGTTTCCGGCGGTAACAGTTCCACCTTCTGCAAACACAGGTTTTAATTTTGCCAATGCTTCCATGGAAGTATCTGCGCGAACGCCTTCATCAGTATCTACAACAAAATTTCGCTTTTGTTTCTTAAAATTTTCATCTACATAAATCTCTTCGACATTCATTGGAAGAATACCACTTTTGAAATATCCATTCTCAATCGCTTTCAATGCTTTTTGATGCGAATGCAAACTAAATTCATCCTGTTGCTCACGGCTTACATTATATTCTTTGGCGACGGCTTCTGCAGTTAATCCCATTCCCAGATAATAATCCGGAGTTTCAGAAGCAACAGAATAGGCAGGAACCGGCTTCCACCCTGACGTTGGAACCATCGTCATGCTTTCGGTTCCACCAGCGATAATACAATCGGCCATGCCCATTCTTATTTTTGCCGTTGCGATTGCAATCGTTTCCAATCCGCTTGCGCAATATCTGTTCACAGTCATTCCCGGAACGGAAATTCCAAGTGCTCTTACGCTGATCATTCTTCCAACCTGTAACCCTTGCTCCGCCTCTGGTACAGCATTTCCGACAATTAAATCATCAACTCTTTTACTATCCAATTGCGGAACAGTCTCAAGCAATCCTTTTATTACATCAACTGCCAAATCATCAGGGCGATAAAACCGAAATCCGCCGCGTTTTGATTTGGTAACTGCCGTTCTGAATCCGGCTATGATATATGCTTCCATGAAAAATTTTTATTGAAATGAGGTAAGCAATTTAAGATTTATTCTCTTGAAAGGGTGTTAATTAGTACCAAAAAATAAACGTTGAGCTCTGTGGATTCCTTAAATTTCACTTTCAAACGATCTGATAATCGTACATTTGGGGCTTTAAAAAAAATAAGTTATTCTATCGAAAAATTTGAGCGTATGAAGTTTCTGAATTTTATAATAAAATACCGTCTTTTGCTGGGTGCATTTTTTTTGCTGCTTGGAATTGTGGTAAATATTGAAGCTGGTTTTTGGCCATCATTTGTTTTATATTTTATTGCCCTTATTTTGATTGTCGGCCATTTTCTTTTTGGTCCGATGCGGCTGATACAGGGTTATATGGAAAAAGGCGATATGGCCGGCGCTCAAAAAGTGATTGATTCTATCTGGTTTCCACGCTTACTGATCAAGCCCGTTCGTTCCGTTTATTTTACTTTAAAAGGGAACCTGGCAATGGCGAATGAGGATTATGATTCTGCGGAAGCGCACATGAAAAAAAGCCTAAGTTTGGGCATGCCGATGAAAGAAGCCGAAGGGGCAAATAAATTGCAGCTAGGCATGTTGGCGATGCAAAAAGGCAAGATCAAAGAATCTGAAAATTATATCCGGCAGGCGATTCGCGCTGGTTTGCCGGACAAGGAAAACGAAGCTGCTGCTTATTTACAGCTTTCCTCGATCATGATCAATAAAAGAGAATTCCGCGCTGCAAAAGAATATTTTAGAAAGGTAAAAGCGCTGAGGCCAACTACGCCGCAAATTGTTGATCAGATAAAACAAATGGAAAAATATATTACCCGGATGCCGGGATAGAAGTTAGTGAGAAATCAATTCCTTGAAAGGAATCTTTTTATTTGTTGATTTGCTGTAAAAGATTAATCGATGCCAATTAAGCCATTAACAAAAAGATAACTGGTTTTTTATGCAGATTGATTGTTTCTTTTTTCCAACCAGCTACTGTTTTTGTTTTGATAAATTCGTTAACAGACGTTAGTTCTGCCGCAATACATAGCTGAGTTGACATATTACAAGTTTGCAAAATGGTTTCCAGGATTTTATTATTGCGGTAGGGAGTTTCAATAAATATTTGTGTACATTTTTTCTTTGCCGATTCTTCTTCAATCTGTTTTATTTTTTTAATTCTTTGCAGGTTATCAATGGGAAGATAACCCAAAAAACAAAAATGCTGGCCATTAAATCCGCTGGCCATTAAAGCAAGTAAAATCGAGTTGGGACCCACGAGTGGTTTTATGTCGACATTTAATTTTTGCCCCTCGTAAACCAATATCTGTCCCGGATCTGCAACGCCTGGACAACCTGCTTCGCTAATGATCGCAATATTTTTTCCTTCTTTTATTTTCTGTTTAAAGGCAACTATTTGTTCTTCTTCGGCTTTATGAATTGTGTGCCATTCAAAATTGTCAATTTCAATTTCTTTGTCCATTGCTTTTAAAAAACGTCGTGCCGTTTTTTCGTTTTCTGCAAAAATTACCCGGCAATCTTTTACTGCTGTTATAACATAATCAGGAATTGTTTCAACAGAATTTTCTGATAAAAATGATGGAATCAGGTAAACCATGATAATTTTTTAATAATTTTTTTAAGAATAAAAATCTTGGAAATTTGTTTGTTTACTGTTTTCAAAAAAGAACTTTGGAAAAATTATTCCGCTTCATAAGTCAATTCTCCTTTTTCAATTCTTGCCGGAGCGGTAAATGGATGTTCCTGCTCTTTGCCAATCGCCATGATATGCACCACTTTCCAATGATGTGCTTTTAAATAATCAGAAACCATAGAGCGATGACAGCGCCACCACACTGCTTCCGAGCACATATAAGCTGTTCGTTTTTTCAAGGCGATTTCTTCTAATTCTTTTATGCCTTCTTTAAAGTCATTCGTTTGCATATAATCGGCATAAGCCCGAAAAGCAAGATGCCGCCAGCTTGTATTTTTCGAATCAGGGTTTACTTTTCTTCTTCCGCCTAATTTTTTTAAATGAATATATTCAATTTTATTTTGTGCCAAAGTCATTTGCAAAGATTCTTTATTAAACTGTGGAAATTTGCGCGATCCGGGATAACTTCTGATATCTGCTACCACTTCAATTTGGAATGAACGCAACATTTCAATGAATTCCTCGAACGTTCTTGTCGAATGTCCGATTGTCCACACTATTTTTTTAAGCTCTTTCATTAATCTTCTTTTTTGATCTGTATACTCAACTGCTTTCCTTCAGAAGGTTTAGATTATTTTATTTTCCCGTTGCCATTTTCAATCTGGTTGCTTTTTCTTCAGCGTTTACAGTGGTTTTTTTGAATGCAGGAATAAATGAAACAATTGCAATTATTCCTCCCAATCCTTCCATCAAAAGCGCAAAAGGAGCGCTGGTTAAATGCGCCAGCAAGCCAATAATCAAACTCCCGATCGGGATCATTCCGCCGAATGCCATCACATAATAACTGATCACTCTTCCGCGCATACTTTCTTCCACGTGCGTTTGCAAAAAAGTATTGGTGGATGCAACAAAAGTGAGCAAGCCGGCCTCCCCGATCATGATAATAAATAAGGATAATGGCAGGTAAGTGCAATATGAAAAAAGCACGAGGCTCAGTGAAATCAATAGTCCGGCGCCAATAATTACTTTTAATAAATTTCTTTCAAAATGCAATCTGGCAACATAAATGGCGCCAATCAAAGCGCCCAATCCTGAAATACAATTGAGCCAGCTAAATGTGGTTACGTCACCTTTAAAAACTGTCTTTGCATAAATGGGAAGCAGCGTAACATAAGGCATTACAATCAGGCTGAGAAGCGCCATTAACTGAATGCTGTAACGCAAAGCAGGATTGTGTTTCAAATAGCTAAAGCCTTGCCTTAGGTTCATCCAGATATGTTCAACGTTTTTCTTGCGGGCCGGGATGTTTAGCTTCATCATAAGTAATGAAGAAATTACGGCTATAAAACTTAAAAAATTAATGAGAAAGCAGATTCCTTCTCCTACGGTACTTAATAAAATTCCCGCAACGGCTGGCCCGATTAAACGCGCCAGCGTTACCATGGAAGAATTCAGTGCAATCGCGTTCGGTAAATCTTTATTAGTCCTCACCAAAACAATCATCAATGATTGACGCGAAGGCGCGTCGAACGCATTGATAACGCCAAGGAAAATGCTCAATAAAATAATAATAGTTATATCGTAATGATCAGTGAGAACGACTAAAGCAAGAAGGCCAGCTTGCAACATCGAAGCAAATTGTGTAATCAACAAAGTTCTGTAACGGCTGTGGCGATCTACATAAGCGCCTGCATAGGGAGATAAAACCAACATTGGAATCCGGCTTGCAAAAGCAACCAAACCCAGCATAAAAGCAGAATGTGTAAGTTCGTAAACCAGCCAGCTCACGGCAATTCTTTGCATCCAGGTTCCTACTAAAGAAATGGATTGTCCACTCATATACAACTGAAAATTCCTGTAATTTAATGCCCTGAGTGAAGAAGGTAATTTCATGGAAAAATGTTGAAAAAAAATAGCATTTTGCGGAATTTTAATTCCGCAATCAGATAAAACAAAATTACAAAGGGAGCAACAGTTTCTTTTACTTTAAATTTTTTTGAAGAATAAAAAGAAGTACTTGTTTCAATCATTTTTAAAAGAATTGAAGAAAATATTTCGTACAGAATTACTTAGGGATGTCCTTCTTTTCTGGCCAGTTCACCTTCATCGAGATCAGCATTTTCATCTGCCTTCATTTCAGGATCTTTCTCAATATCTTCTTCGGCCTGTTCAAACGCTTCTTCCGTATGTTCGCGTTCGTCCTCCGGATTTTTTTTCGGGTCTTTGTTTTTTTTCGGTAAATTTCTATCAGGCAACATTTTTAAAAGTTTTTAAAATAAACTATAAAATATTGTGCCAGCCTTTGTTTAAGTAAAAGGTAGAGAAAGCTGTAACGTAGATTTTGCAACCGGCTGATAAAACGGAATTTGTTTTATAGATTCATTTAAGGAAATACGAAATACTTCAGTTTCCTCATAACGTGATGCTATAATTATTTTTACGTTTTCTGCGTGAGCATTAAATAATTCCTGCACCAATTCGGGCGAATTGTTATTTTTTGAAAGATGCGACAATAATAAATGGCTCATAAAGTCGGGTTTATAAGTCATAAAAAGTTCGGCTGCCTGTTTATTACTTAAATGTCCTTTACCGCCGCGGATCCGGTTTTTAAGATAAATGGGATAACTACCTTCTTCCAGCATTTTTTCATCATAATTGGCTTCCAGAAAAGCTGCGTGGCATTTTTGAAAATATTTTTTTAAATGAACACACGGCTCGCCAATATCTGTAAAAACTCCAATGCAAACATTGTCATCCGAAACTATGAAACTATAAGGATCGCATGCGTCGTGAAATTTTGGGAAAGCAGTTACAGATAATCCGCCAATTGAAACAGGCTGGTGGGCAATAAAATTTTTTAATAAATTCTCTTCAAAATTTAATCGGCCACTGAGCATCGTCATCGGAGTAATATAAACCGGAAGTTGATATTTTTTTACCAAAACCGGCAATCCTTTTATATGATCTGAATGTTCGTGTGAGACAAAAACTGCTTTTATTTTTTCCATCAAAAGCCCAAGCCGCTTCATTCTTCTTTCTATTTCCCTGCATGAAATACCGGCATCAACCAAAACCGCTTCAGAATCGTTTCCGATATAATAACAATTTCCATTGCTGCCAGAATTTAAAGAGGTAATGAATAAGGACATCGCAGCAAAGAAAAGGATTTTGAGCACTTGAAAATGAAATTTTTTCTGATTGTGCAAATCTTTTTGAAAGTGAAATTTTTTTCATCACCTTTAATAAAACTATAAAACCAAATGAGCCTTTTATTAAACAGAAATATTTTTGGAAATAAAGTCAATAATGGAAATGTTCTTTCAAGAGAAGAAGCCAATCAATTGCTGAATGATTGGGTTTTGAATGACAAATTACGTTTGCACATGAAGCAGGTGGCGCATTTGATGAAAAGTTGGGCTTCAGAGGAAGAACAGTTAAACGAAGCCGCCCAATGGCGTTGGGAAATGGCGGGGCTGCTCCACGATGCTGATTGGGACCAATGGCCGGAACAGCATTGCAAAAAAATAATTGAAGAATTGGAAATGAGAAATATTGATCCGGAAATAATTCACGCGATTGCTTCTCATGGGCCGAATCATTTTGGCGTACAGCCCGAAACTAAAATGGATAAAATGCTTTATGCCTTTGATGAATTATCCGGATTAATTCATGCTTATTCACTCATGCGACCCGACGGTTATAATGGAATGGAAATAAAAGGTGTAAAAAAAAGATTGAAAGAAAAATCATTTGCTGCGAATGTTTCCAGGGAAGAAATTCAGGATGCATGCAACAGAGCTGGAGTTAATTTGGAGGAAATTATTCAATTCATTATTCAACATCAGAGGGATGCTCGTTAAATCCTAAAATTGTTGTAAATAAACAATGAATTACATCAAATGAATTTTAACCAGTTAGAATATATTATTTCTGTTGACCGCCACAGGAATTTTGCTCGCGCCGCCGATGAATGTAAAATTGCACAATCAACTTTGAGCAGAGAAATTCAGCGCCTTGAAAAGGAATTTAAAGTGATGATTTTTGACCGGTCGCGCCATCCGGTAGTGCCTACGATGAAAGGAATAGATTTAATTAAACAGGCGAAGAAAATTATTGAGGAACAGGGCCGTTTTAAAAATATCGCAGCCGAGAAAAATAACCGGCCTTTTGGAGATTTTCGCCTGGGAATTATTCCAGGGCTGGCGCCGTATCTTCTTCCATTATTTACTCAACAGCTTTCACAAAAATATCCGGAATTAAATCTTAAAATATTTGAACTGGGGCTACAGGAAATTGAAAATTATTTTCAAAAAGAGCGCTTGGATGGAGCTTTGACCATCGCGCCATTTTTTAAAAAAGGGTTTTATGAAGATCCGCTTTTTCAGGAAAAGTTTGTTTTATATGTAAGCGCTAAACATCCTTTGTTCGATTTGCCGATAGTGAAATGGAAAGACATTCCAATAAACGAACTTATTTTGCAGGAAGACATTAAAGAATTCTTACTGAATAAAGAAGTTGTACCAAATAAAGTCCCTACTTTTCTGAAAGATTTAAAAAATATTGCTTTTGAAAATGGGTCATTAGAAACTATTCGAAAGATAATTGACCGCAATGGTGGATTGACGTTACTTCCACATCTTGCAGTACTTTATATGGGAGAAAGAAGATTAAAAATGGTTAGAGAAATTGAACCGACACTTTCCAGAACAATCATTTTGGTGACCCCACGCGGATTTGAAAAAAATAGAATTACTAAAGTGATAAGGAAAGAAATTATAGCTTCTGTTCCAAATGAGATTGTAAAATAAAAAAGCGTTCATTTCTTCGTTTACTACAAATCGCTCTTACTTTTTCCCAATAGCCAGCTTGAAATTTGACATTGTTTTTCTTTGACGTTCTATGTAATGCCAAACCCAAAAAACAAGCAGCAACGAAGCGATCAGATACAAAGCAGGAACAATAAAACCTAATCCGGTCAATAAAAAAGCGAATACCAAAAGCAGGCCGGTGAATAAATGCGCGATGGCTGTATGAGCGTTGCTCGGAATTAGATCTGCAGAAGTTTTGTCATAATTTTTTTGAGCATAGCGAATCGCCTGCACTGCAAAGGGAATGGAAAGAAACGCAACATAAAAAGTGTATGGCGCAAAACCTAAAAGCGGCAATAAAGCAATGATCACATAAGCAGCAACAAAACAAGCAATCAACACATTTTTAGCTTTTCGTTTTCCAAGCCGGACCACGAGGGTTTTTTTCTCAGATTTAGCATCTGATGCGGCATCCTGGAACTGATTGATCAATAAAACATTGGAAATAAAAATGGCAACAGGTAATGAAATCAAAAATGCCTGCCAGGAATAATATCCGGTTTGTACATAAAAAGCACCCACCGTCATCATCACGCCAAATGTGGTTGCAATCAAAAATTCTGCAAGTCCGGGAGCAAGATTGATGAATGAAAATTTTCCTTTTTCACTTGTATAAAATAATCCTGCAATGAGTCCATAAAAGATTAACGGAATCAGTCCCGAACCACTGACGGCGACTAAATATGCCCCGATTAAAAAAGAAATACAACATAAAACCACTCCAAAAAACCCCATATCCGAACGCGAAATGAGTCCGAGTTGAATCATTCGTGAACCGCCTGTAAAAGGACGAATTCCTTCTACGTTTTCGTTGTCTCGATCTGCGTCTTTCCAATCGTTGATCATGTTCGTTCCAGCTTGTATCATTACTCCTCCAATTAAGGTAAGCACAAACAAAAAGATATTCAAAGTATGCATTACTGAAAAAGCGATTGCGCCTCCGAGCAAAAGAGGAATCAAAGAAGCGGTTAAAGATAATGGCCGTATAGCCTCTTTCCAGGCTCTTGCTTTTGCTTTCAGGTCGTCCCATGAACTGAAAGATTTTCTGTTTTCGGGAAACTCAAAAATGGTTGGTTTTTCACCTTGTAAAATTTCCGGAACGAAACGATATTTGACTGTGAAGGGTTTGATTCGAATAAATTCCAGCCGGTCAGTTGCATTTATTTTTACAAAGTTGGCTACGATGGGAGAACGGCGATTCATTAATTCCAGAGCTTTTTCACGCTCAGCCTTGTCTTTTATAATTTCTGCCCTTCCAATGATCTCACATTCTTCCATTTCCATGAAAGTTTTTCCCTGGTGAATCAACAAAGCAGTTTCAGGAATATTGCTCCACTGAATCACTTTGGGATCGCCTTTCATGCTGCTTACATAAATATTAAAATCGTCATCAGCGCCAAAATGCATCATTCTTTGACGTGGTGTTCCCATATCTGAAGTGCCCACTGCGGCTACTTCGGCGCGGGATAAATATTCTAAAACTTCTTTTTTATTTCGCTGTGCCATAATTCAAAAATTAATCATAATTGTAAGGATTCCGCCAGTAAAATTACTTCATTTGAAAAAGCATTTTTTCTTATTTGGGGAAATATTAAGAGTTGCCTTCAATCGCTTTTTGCTATACTTCTAATCGCTTTTGCCCCATTGACTTCACTTCTTTGCCATAGTAATTTTGCGGCATCATTATTTACAATTAATTCCAAAATAAAATGACTGAAGTACAAAAACTGGCATATTTCGTTAGTAGCCGCAGTTACAACGATTTGTCAAACGAAGCAGTTCGTGAATTAAAAATCCGTCTGTTAGATTCTCTCGGATGCGCTATCGGTGCTTTAAAGGGAAAGCCGATAAAAATGCTTAAAGAACAATTGGATGATTTTGGAGGAAATCCTTTAATAAGTTTGATTGGAGGCGGAAAAACTGCTCCTGATCGCGCTGCATTTTATAATTCGGCATTGGTTCGATACCTCGATTTTAATGATAGTTATCTCGCCAAAAACGAAACCTGTCATCCTTCTGATAACATTGGAAGCGTTTTATCTGCTGGGCAATATTCTGATAGAAGTGGCAAGGATTTTTTAACGGCTTTGGCTATTGCTTACCAGGTTCAATGCAGGCTGAGTGATGTAGCGCCGGTTCGCGATAAGGGTTACGATCATACCGTTCAGGGCGCTTATGGCACTGCTGCCGGTGCAGCATTTGCTCTTGGGCTTGATGCTCAAAAAACTGCAAATGCGATTGCAATTTCCGCTACTGCTTACAACGCTTTAAGAGTTACAAGAACCGGGAATTTATCCAATTGGAAGGGGCTTGCGTTCCCTTCAACTGGATGGACTTCCACACATTCTGCTTTTTTAGCCATGCGCGGAATTACAGGCCCTGAAGAAGTTTTTGAAGGAAATAAAGGATTCAAAGAAACTATTTCCGGCAATTTTGAAATTGAGTGGGAAAATGAAAACCTGGAAAAAGTCAACCAAACAATTATCAAAAAATTCAATGCAGAAATTCATTCTCAGGCAACACTGGAAGGCATTCAGGAATTAATATTGCTTTATAAATTTGCCCCACGGGATATCGTAAGTATTGTGCTCAATACTTTTGATGTCGCTTTCAATATTATCGGTGGTGGCGAAGAAGGCGAAAAGAAAAATATCAGTACAAAAGAAGAGGCCGATCACAGTCTTCCATACATGATGGCGGCGCTGCTTTTGGATGGAAAGGTGCTCCCTGCCCAATATCTTCCTGAAAGGATTTTACAAAAAGATGTTCAGGATTTACTGCAAAAAGTTCAGGTAAATCAAAAGAAAGAATATTCAGATCGGTTTCCGAATGAGATGCCTTGCCATATTTCAATTACTTTAAAAGATGGAACTGTTTTGGAAATTGAGAAAAAAGATTATCAGGGATTTTTAACAAGGCCCGCTTCGTGGGAAATGATTGTTGAAAAATTTAACAACCTGGCGGCACCTTTTGCAGATGAATTTCTTCGTGAAGAAATTATTACAATGGTTGAAGAACTGGAAAATTATCAGATTAGTGATTTGATGGCATTGCTTGAAAAAGTTGGTACCACAACTTCAACTCAGAATTTAAAATTATCTAACATTTAAAATGTAATCATCATGAAAAAAGAAAACAATTTTATTACCAATCCGGTTGCTTTTGATTGGCTTCAAAGAAACGACCGGCCAGCTAAACCCCGCAAAAGAGGAATGACCGAAATCCGTGCTGCGTATTATTCCAATTTTGGCCTAAATTATTTCAAAGACATTTTGGAAACCAGTGGCAATTATGTGGATAGCATCAAATTTGCAGGCGGCTCTTTTACATTTATGAACCCAAAAAAGATCAGGGAAATCAATGATCTGGCGCATCAATATGGAACATTGGTTTCTACCGGAGGATTTATAGAATATGTATTAACCAAAGGAAAAGATGCGGTAAAAAAATATATTCAGGAATGTAAAGAACTTGGATTTGATATCATTGAAATTTCTACCGGATTTATTTCCATTCCAACAGATGATTGGTTGCGGGTTATTGAAGATGTTCAAAAAGCAGGATTGAAAGCAAAACCCGAAGTCGGAATTCAATTTGGCGCCGGCGGCGATACCACAACAAGCGAACTACAATCCGAAGGAATACAGGATGTAAGCTACGCTATTGAACAGGCAAAAAGATTTTTGGATGCCGGTGCTTACATTATTATGATGGAATCTGAAGGCGTAACAGAAAATGCAAACCCGTGGCGGGTCGATGTTCCGGCAAAATTTATTAACGGACTTGGTTTGGAAAATGTAATGTTTGAAGCCGCAGATCCACAGGTTTTTAAATGGTACATTAAAAATTATGGCCCAGAGGTAAATCTGTTTGTGGATCACAGCCAGATCGTTCAGTTGGAATGTACACGCGAAGGAATTTGGGGAACGAATGATATTTGGGGAAGAATTGTTACCTATAAATAAGACTTTAATTTCATATGTAAACCTCCTTGCTTTCAAAAAGCGGAAGGTTTGCATTTTTTATTTGCGATTTTTAAAATTCTACATTTTTCGGAAAACGTGGAAAAGGAATCACGTCCCTGATATTCGTCATTCCTGTTACAAACAACATTAATCTTTCAAAGCCGAGCCCAAAACCAGCGTGAGGAGCGCTTCCAAATCTCCTTGTATCCAGATACCACTTCATTTCTTCAACAGGAATATTCATTTCATGCATTCTTTTTTCCAATACTTCTAATCGTTCCTCGCGTTGGGAACCACCAACAATTTCACCAATTCCGGGAGCCAGAATGTCCATTGCGGCAACAGTTTTTCCATCATCGTTCTGCCGCATGTAAAATGCTTTTATTTCTTTTGGATAATTGATGAGAATAACCGGTTTTTTAAAATGTTTTTCTACCAAAAACCTTTCATGTTCACTTTGCAAATCAATTCCCCAATGATCAACAGAATACTGAAATTTCTTTTTCTTATTGGCGCTTGAATTTTTTAAAATCTCAATCGCTTCAGTATAAGTCAATCTTTCAAAATCATTATTCAGAACAAATTCAAGTTTTTCAATCAGCCCCATTTCACTTCTTTCATTTTGCGGTTTTTGTTTTTCCTCATCAAGAAGACGTGTGGCAAGAAAATCTAAATCCTCACGATTATTTTCCAAGACATATTTAATAATGTATTTGATAAATTCTTCTGCCAGGTTCATATCATCTTCAAGATCCGAAAAAGCCATTTCAGGCTCAATCATCCAAAATTCTGCAAGATGACGGGCGGTGTTGGAATTTTCCGCGCGAAACGTTGGGCCAAATGTATAAACGTCCCCCAAAGCCAGGGCTGCAAGTTCTGCTTCTAATTGCCCGCTAACAGTGAGATTGGACGCTTTTCCAAAAAAATCTTCTTTATAATTTATTGTTCCGTCTGGGTTTTTTACCGGATTTTCAAGAGCAAAAGAAGTAACGTGAAAAGTTTCGCCGGCACCTTCCGCATCAGAAGCAGTAATAATTGGCGAATGCAAATACACAAATCCTTTCTTATTGAAAAATTCGTGAATGGCAAAAGCCAGAGAGTGACGGATTCTGAAAATTGCGCCAAATGTGTTCGTCCTGAAGCGCAAATGAGCAATGTCTCTTAAAAATTCCAGGCTATGTTTTTTGGGTTGAAGTGGAAATTTTTCCGCATCGCTATCGCCAAGCACTTCCACTAATTGTGCTTTTAATTCCACTTTTTGACCTTTGCCCAAAGAAGGAATTAAAATTCCTGTTATTTTTAACGCTGTTCCCGTAGTAATTCTTTTCAGAAGGGCATCATCAAATTTTCCCAGTTCAAGTACAATCTGAAGGTTGAAATTGGTACTTCCATCGTTTAATGCGATAAACTGGTTATTCCTAAAAGTCCTTACCCAGCCCATTGCGGTTAATTCCTGGTTTAGGAATTTACCTTCCAAAACCTCTTTGATGCGTACCCTTTTGTTAAACATTTCTTTTTTTTAGAAACGCAAATATAAAGTAACGAAATAAAATTTTTGGCGTAATCCTTGTTTTATCAGTAATTTAAGAGAGAAAAAGTGTCTCTTATTCAATCATTTGGAGCGGTACATAAAAAGAAAAAAATTTCTTGTTTTATTATTTTAATGTAATATTGCATCAGATTAAAGCTGACTAGTTTTCCTTTTTGCTACGATTACATCAGTGTTAACAGAATCCATTCCAATTAATAAATATCAAAATTTAGATTTACAATCAATTAGTGTTTTTGACTATTAATCTATACGTCTCTTTATGTACGACATTCTACAACTGAACGATATGCTCGTTCCGGAGTTGCTTGATATTGCTGAGCAACAAAATATAACCGACGCAAAAAATTTAGAAAAACAGGAATTAATTTATAAAATTCTTGACAAACAAGCATCTATGACACCCACAGATAAAAAAGAAACCTCTTCTGAAAAACCAAGACGCAAACGAATTGCAAAACCGGCCGTGAAAAAAGAAGCTGCAGGCGCAATTCCTGCGGTAGAAACGTCCGTAGAAACAGAAGAGAAAGCCCCAAAACCTAAAAAGGCAGAAGAAAAGAAAAGGCCTGTAAAAAAACAGAAAGAGGAAGCTGCCGTAAAACAGGAATTCGATTTTTTTGATGGGGACGACGATGAAGATGACCATGTAGAACGGCTTGCGGATCCGAAAACCATCGCGCCTGCGTTAATTGAATTGCTGAAAAACGAAGATGAAGAAGAAGAAGAAATTATGCCTCCAATTGCGCCATCGAACGGGCATCAGCATCATCAAAAAACTAATTTCGGACAGAAAAAAGAATCTTCATTTAATATAGAATTTGATGGAATTATTCTTGCTGAAGGCGTCTTGGAAATGATGCCGGACGGATATGGTTTTTTAAGAAGCAGCGATTACAATTATCTTTCTTCGCCCGATGACGTGTATGTTTCTCCTTCACAAATAAAATTATTTGGATTAAAAACAGGCGACACCGTTTATGGTTCTGTGCGCCCGCCAAAAGAAGGTGAAAAATATTTCGCTTTACTAAAAGTTGAAACGATCAATGGAAAAGGCCCGGATGAAGTTCGCGACCGCGTTCCTTTTGATTATTTAACTCCGTTATTTCCTTATCAGAAACTCAATTTATTTTTAACGCCCAATAATCTTTCCACCAGGATTATTGATTTGTTTACACCGATTGGAAAAGGCCAGCGTGGACTAATTGTTTCGCAGCCAAAAACCGGTAAAACAATGTTGCTCAAAGAAATTGCAAATGCGATTGCAGCCAATCATCCTGAATGTTATCTAATGATTGTGTTGGTAGATGAAAGGCCTGAAGAAGTGACCGATATGGAACGCAGCGTAAAGGCAGAAGTAATTGCTTCTACATTTGATGAACCTGCCGAAAAGCATGTAAAGGTGAGTACCATGGCTTTGCAAAAAGCAAAACGTTTGGTAGAATGCGGGCATGATGTAGTGATTTTATTGGATAGTATTACCCGTTTGGCGCGTGCGCATAATACGGTTTCTCCTGCAAGCGGAAAAGTGTTATCCGGTGGTGTGGAAGCCAATGCGATGCAAAAACCGAAACAGTTTTTTGGCGCTGCGCGTAAAATAGAAAATGGCGGTTCGCTCACCATTATCGCAACAGCTTTAGTAGATACGGGAAGCAAAATGGATGAAGTGATTTTTGAAGAATTCAAAGGAACCGGTAATATGGAATTGCAACTTGACAGGAGATTGTCTAATCGCAGAATTTTCCCTGCTATTGATATTATTTCATCTTCTACACGCCGCGATGATTTATTGCTTGACAAAGATGTGTTACAAAGAATGTGGGTGTTGCGCAATCACATGGCCGATATGAACCCTGAAGAAGCCATCAATACGTTGATGAAAAATATGAAAGGGACCAAAGACAATGCGGAATTTCTTACTTCTATGAATGGATAGGAAAGCAATTCTTACAGTTAGCCAGTAAACAAACAAAATATTGCCAATTTTTTCAATATTGAATGTAGTTTTTTACGGCAGAGAATAAACGGTAAGCCGACCGTTTTTTAAAACATAGATTTTGTGATTGCCAAATTTTACAGAACTATTATTTTGTAATTCGGGAGGCAAAGTGTAGGCAGTAACATCCGGTATCGGGGGATTATATTTATAAAGTTTTTCTTTATCAAATCCATAAATTGTTTTACCAAAAACTTCCATATCGGTCCAGTTCAAAAAAGTAAGTTTATTTTTAAAGCTGCCGTAATAATCAAAAATATAGACGCCTTTATTAGGATCGTATAAATAAACAAATCCATCGCGATCAATCATTTTTACAGGATCAGGAACAGAATCAAAAAGCAACCTGAAATCAACCGTTTCCGAGAGAACATTTCCATTATCATCTATTTTTTTTAATTTATTATCCTGCCCATCGAAAAGCCAGATATTATTATCATAAGAACTTGTAACGGCGCGAACGCGAAAAATATTTTGCTTGCGCAAATTAATTGCAGTAACTACATTCAAATACTTATCCAGCAAAACAATGGTAGAAAAATTTTGATAAAAAAGAATTGTTTTCCATGGATTTTCTGCATCTACGTACGTTAGTTTTCCATATTTTGTTACTTCGTTAAAAACGCCAGCTGAATCTCCTTTTTCATTATATTTTTTCAATTGGTTTTCCGGTGTTATCAGGTAAAGCGCACCGATATTATCCACAGAAAAAGAAGAAACAGGAATGTCAAGTTGTTTGATAAAGCGAAACAAAGAATCGTGCTGGGCAAAAATCATTGAAGCAAAAAAAATATTAAAAATGATAAAGAAAGGAGCAATTTTTTTTATCATAATTCGTAATATTTCAATGAAACAATTCCATTTTCAAATACGGCGTAGCTATTGTATTTTATCCAATCGCCCAGATTGATATAAACACTTTTTTCATTTAATTTGTAAACGATTGGCAAATGCCTGTGGCCAAAAATAAAGAAATCAAAATGTTTGTATTTCAAAGTTTCTTTTGCGAAGAGAATGAGCCATTCTTTTTCCTCGCCTAAAAATTTTTCATCTTCTTTCGCCGCCGCCGCACGGCTTTTGCGGCTGAAATAATCTGCTATTCCGATTCCAGCCGATGGATGTAACATTCCAAAAAGTGATTGTGAAAATTTATTTCTAAAAACTTTTTTCATCATTTTGTAGCGATGATCTCCCGGACCTAAGCCATCGCCATGGCCAATTAAAAATTTTTTGCCATTAAATTCAAATTCTTCTGTTTCATGAAATACACTAATATTTAATTCTTTTTCAAAATATCCATTCATCCACATATCATGATTACCAACAAAAAAATAAATGATAATTCCGCTGTCGGTTAGTTCAGCAAGTTTGCCTAGAATTCTAACAAATCCTTTGGGGACTACTTTTTTATATTCATACCAAAAATCAAAAAGATCGCCGAGTATGAAAATTACTTCAGCGTCTTCTTTTATTTTATCAAGAAATCTCACGATCCGTTTTTCCCGAATAAGGCTTGATTCATGATCGGGAGCGCCGAGATGAAAATCAGAAAGAAAGTATATTTTTTTACCGGGCGATATTTGCATGTCTTTAAGAATTTACAGATTTGCTAAGCCGAAAGTTTGCTTGATCTTTGAAAAAACGGGAATCTGTAATATTTGATTGTTTACTAAAAAATTACTTTATCATATAACCGCAATTGGCTTATCGATCAAAAATAAATAAACTTCCTTCGGCCCATGAACGCCTACCACCAATGTTTTTTCAATATCCGCAGTCCGGCTTGGCCCTGCAGCAAAAGTGATGGACGAAGGAATATTATTTCCGTATTTATTTTTTAAATTTTTAAGCGCATCCCACGTATCAAAAACCAACTGATGTGTATAGGCGATGCAGATGTGAACGGGTGCATAAGCACTCACAGTGCGCCCGCCTTGTTGTTCACTGCTCAGTACAATCGCACCAGTTCTTGCTACAAGATAATTGCAGGAGGTAATTGCTGCATCACAATTGGCCAACGATGATTTTTTTATTGCAGGAAATTCTTTAGACGTAAATAAATTTAAAAGCGCATTTTCATTACAATAAACGTTTTGCCATTTCTGATGCAAAATCAAATTTTTAATTTGATTCTTTGCGTCTGTTTCGTTGATGCAAAAAGCAAACTTTCCTAAAAGCTTTGTGAATTCTTCTGCAAACAATATTTCTAATTCTTCAGTCTGTGGCGGAAAAACCAAACTCGTTCCCTCGCTTTTGGGAAAAGGTAAAGGCGTTGAATTACTCAACGCCTCTCTTATTTTTTTTAAAATTTTTTCTTTTGAAGAAGAAACTTTCATTTTGATTAATTAATATTTGTATCGTTGCTGTCTACCACATGTATCGGCGAATCTATCACCGCTTCTTTTGGGTTGTCAACAAAATCCAAAGCCTTTTTATCTTCATAAGGCCGTTTGCCGATCAGCGCTTCGACATCACTTTTGAAAAGAACTTCTCTTTTCAACAATTCCTGCGCAATAATTTCTACCTCTTTTTTTCGCTCGGTTAGTAACGCTTTCGTTCTTTCGAAAGCCATTTCAATTAATGTACGCACTTCCTGGTCAATTAATTTTCCAGTTTCTTCGCTGAAAGGTTTTGTAAATGTATTTTCCTGTGCCGGATCATAAAAACTTACATTACCAATTTTGTCATTCATTCCATAAACGGTGACCATTGCATAAGCCATCTTTGTTATCTGCTGTAAATCGTTGCTTGCCCCGGTCGAAACTTTTCCAAAGAAAATGGATTCTGAGGCCCGGCCACCGAGGGTCATACAAATCTGATCGAGTAGCTGATCTGTATTATAAAGATATTGTTCTTTCGGAGTATATTGAGCGTAACCTAATGCCGCTGTGCCTCTTGGTACGATCGTAACTTTCAATAACGGGTATGCATGTTCTAAAAACCAACCACAAATTGCATGTCCGGCTTCGTGATAAGCAATGATTTCTTTTTCTTCCGGCAAGATAATTTTATTCTTCTTTTCCAGACCACCTATAACGCGATCAATTGCATCCTGGAAATCGCTCATATCAACCGCTTCCTTTCCGTTTCTCGCTGCAATCAAAGCCGCTTCGTTACAAACATTGGCAATATCAGCGCCGGCAAAACCCGGGGTTTGTTCGGCCAGTTTATGTGTATCTAAATTTTGAGAAACTTTAATCGGAACCAGATGAACTTTAAAAATTGCTTCGCGGCCAACTAGATCCGGACGATCAATGGTTATCTGTCGGTCGAACCTTCCGGGACGCAACAGAGCGCTGTCCAAAACATCAGGGCGATTGGTTGCAGCAAGAATAATAATTCCGAGATCTGTACCGAAACCATCCATTTCTACCAGCAATTGATTGAGCGTATTTTCTCTTTCGTCATTGCTCATCATCATATTTTTCCCGCGTGCACGGCCTATTGCATCTATTTCATCTATAAAAATAATGCACGGCGCTTTTTCTCTCGCTTGCTTAAATAAATCTCTTACGCGACTAGCTCCAACACCTACAAACATTTCAACAAAATCACTTCCGCTGAGGCTGAAAAAAGGAACTTGCGCTTCGCCGGCAACGGCTTTTGCCAACAAGGTTTTACCCGTTCCCGGAGGGCCAACTAATAAAGCACCTTTTGGAATTTTACCGCCAAGATTCGTATATTTTTTAGGATTTTTTAGAAAATCAACAATTTCCATTACCTCCACTTTTGCTTCGTCGAGGCCAGCGACATCGCTGAAATTAATGTTCACTCTGGTGCCTTTTTCAAATAGCGTTGCTTTTGATTTTCCAATATTAAAAATTCCGCCTGGGCCGCCAGCTCCTGCGCCGCCACCCACTTTTCTCATCATCATGATAAAAACCAATGCAATTAAAAGGATCGGTAAAAGAGTACTAATAATTTGTCCAAACAATTCACCTTCATCGCCTGGTTTATCAGGCACGGGTTTTACATCAGGATTATCTTTATAAAATTGTGCTAATTGAGTAGCAAAAACTTCGTCCTTGATAATGCTAAAATAAGCCTGCGGCGCATCTTTTATTTTTTTTACTGCCTCATAATTTTCGCCAAAAACATTTTTGAAATATCCGGGGTCGCTTTCCAATTTTTGCGGATCAACATAAACCCTTACTAATTTTTTATTGCCAACGGTTTTGATCTGGTCAACGTCGCCCTGGCGAAGCATCGTATAAAAATCGGTATTATTAATTTCTACGCCGGAACCGGTAGTTGTTCTGAAAAGATTATATCCAATGATCAGGGCAAAAATAATCCCGTAAACCCAGTAAATACTGAGTTTCGGCTTCTTTTTCGGGTCCTCTTCAGGCGGAGTTCCGGGAGATAAGTTTGGATTTAATCGTTGTTGTAATGATTTTTTTTTCTGTTCTTCAGTTGCCATAGTATGCTTGCTTCTGCAATATTTTTTATCTTAATTCTTGCTTTTAGGAATCAGATTTTTTTTGTTTTAATTATTGATAGTTTTTGTATTAATTTTTCGAATCAGTGTTCAATTATCGATGCGTCGCTCCACATTTCTTCTAAGCGATAAAACTTTCTGGTCTCGGGGAGCATAATGTGAGCAACAACATTTACATAATCGATTAAAATCCATTGTTCGCCTTGTCTGCCCTCATGTTTATAAGGGTTTTCGCCACACTTCTTTTTTACTTCTTCTTCTACAAAATCAGCTATAGCCTTCAGCTGTATAGGGTTTGTAGCTTCACAAATAATGAAAAAATCGGTAACTGCTTCAGGTATTTTTTTCAGGTCGAGGCTTATAATTCTTTCTGCTTTTTTTTCCTGCATTGCATGGATAATTGTTTTAAATAGTTTACTATTTCTTGTTATCCTTGCTACAGTTGATTTTTTTCTTTTTTCCAGTAATGTTAAATTATCCAAATGTGTTCTTTTTACTCGTGCTAATTTTAGCAATCTGCAAAAATAAATTTATTCTCTTAGATTGCAGCTTTGCGCGTAAATTTTGTATCTATTTTATCAAAAATACTATAATTCTTTATTAATCTTTTTTTATGTCTTTTTCGCCTGAAAACATGCTTGTTCTTGATAGCGTCGATAGTACCAACAACTATGCCATGGCGCTTATTCAAAGAGGAGGGAAAAGTGAGGTAAAACCCGTCTTTGCGTTCGAACAAACGCAGGGAAAAGGAAGACGTGGAAAGCAATGGGAAAGCATTAAAGGCGATAATATTATCTTATCAATTCCTATGGAGATGCAATGGCTGCCCGTATCTCAGCAATTTCACCTAAGCGCTGCAGTTGCATTAGGCTGTTATGATCTCTTTTCCCAATATCTTTTTCCCAATGTTTTTATAAAATGGCCAAATGATATTTTTATTAATGACAGGAAGGCAGGAGGAATTTTGATTGAAAGTATCATTAAAGGTACTTTATGGCAGTGGTCGGTAATAGGTATCGGATTAAATATTAACCAGGAAAATTTTGAAGAATTTAATTTACAAGCAACGTCATTAAAATTGACTTCAGGAGAACATTATGATGTTTTAAAACTTGCAGAAGAGCTTGTTTTATTTGTTTTAAGAAGAGTAGAAGAATTAAAGTCAGGAAAGTTTGAAAAAATGTTGGCAGAATATAATGGACATTTATTTGGTCGCGGCAAAGTTGTAAGGCTTAAAAAAGAAAACATTGTTTTTGAGACAAACATTATTGGCGTTTCTTCTTCCGGTAAATTGATTACCAAAGATGCTTTGGAGAGAAAATTCGATTTTGATGAAGTGGAATTTAAAGGACTGCTGAAATAATGTTTAAAAAGTTTAGGCGGCCATAGTAAATCAACAAATACACGGAATTTTTATTTTTTATCACGGGTCATTTTCTGCTTTTCTTGCTTCTGCTTCGTATTTATTGTTGTAATATCCATGATGGTAACTTTCCCATAAATATTTTAAAATGAAATTCAAAAATCCATATTTCTTAAATTGATTAATGTGACACATTTCGTGCTTCAACCATTTTTTGTCCTTTAAAAAATTCTCTTTGGAAACATGATGCAGATGAATTGTTTTCCCAATCACAATCGCGACATTTTCTGATTTTAATTTCTTTGCGGCTAATTTTGCAATCCATGAATTTTCTTTTATTAGAAATTGCATAACAAAAGATTTTTTTAATTCTTCCCATGCAGATTAGGAAAGCGCTTTCAAAATCTCATTACTATGGATTTTGGAATTAGGCTTTTTAAATATCTTAAAAATAATTCCATTTTCATCGATTAGAAAAGTGGTTCTGAAAAGGCCCATATATTTTCTTCCATATAAATTTTTTTCGCCCCAAACACCGTATTCATCAATGATTTTTTTGTCAGGATCTTCTAATAAGGTAAACGGCAGATCATATTTTTCTTCAAATTTTTTATGCTTCTTTTTATCGTCCGGGCTTACGCCCAAGACTACCAATCCTGCTTTTTTAAGTTCGGAATAATTGTCTCTTAAATTGCACGCTTCGATCGTACAGGTAGGTGTATCATCTTCAGGATAAAAATAAAGAACCACTTTTTTTCCATGGAAATCTTTTAAAGAAACTGTATTTCCGTTTTGATCTTTTGTTGTAAAATCCGGCGCTTTTTCGCCTTCTGTTAAATGGGTCATTTTGTAAAAAATTTATCGGGTAAAATGTAGTATTTTTTCTGTTTTATTTCCTGCTTCGTCTTCTGCGGAAACTTTTAATTCATGTTTTCCGGGGCCACATTTTTCATCAAAAGTATAAATAAATGCACGGCCCTTGTCATTACTAAACCGCAACCATTTTCCATCTAATTCTGCGCGGAAATTTTTTATTTCATCATTGTTGTCTTTTGGAATAATTACGATTGTTCTGTGTTTTGATATGTTTGCCTCATCATTAAAATCAACATGAATTGTCGGTGGCTTATCATCTGCAATTAATTGAAAATCACCGAATGAATTAAATTTTGCAGAATACCAATCGCCATTTTTGTTGGCTTTCGTTACTTCCTCTTTTCCATTCCAGGTTCTTTTAATTAAAATTTTATCGCTTAAATTTTGAGGAGTATTTTTATTGAGTTTTATACTGATTGTAAAATAATCCTGCGCTGGAATCAAACCTGAAAGTACGGAATAGATGTCTGAGAAACTATTGACTCCAGATGGGGATTTTTCTGAATAAAAAAAAGAAACAGAGTCATATAAAGTAGTGGCAGGCAGATAGACCTGCAGATTTTCATTTTCAAAAACATTTACAGATCCCGGCTGAAATTCTTTTTTATTTAAAATATCAGGACCGCCAGGATCGACAACCGATTCTTTTTTTATTTTAAATTCAATAGTCGAAGAATTGTTTTTTGTATCCTGTACAGCAATTTTTATTTGATGAATATTGTTATCGTTTAATTCAATAACACCATCGCCGTTTATATCTTTATAAACGCCCTCCCGATAGCCAGGTAATCTTGAAAGATGTTGAATATAAGGACCGCCAGCAGCACGGGTTTTATAATCAATATTGGCGTTTACGTAACGCGTTTCAACATAACTGATGTTGTCTAATTCAAAACCGGAAAGTGGCAATCCATCCAAATAAATAACCGCTTTATAAATCCCATTTGGATTGTTAGACCCTGACTGTTTGTCATTGGCAGAAATCCCAAAACTTATTTTACCGGTATGAACCGGAATTATATTTTCAGTCGTTGTATAATTTTCGCCAATTTTTTTTATAGGAAGATGCTCGGGTGATTGGCTGTAAGTGCTTTTGCTCCGGTCATACATGTACAATCGGACGATCGAAGGCGGAACATTATCCGGAATCGGCAAATTAAATAATAGCGGATTTAAAACTTTATCTGTTTTTGTATTTCTGATTTCAAAATGACAATGAGGGCCTTGAGAACCGCCGGTACTTCCGCTGTTAGCGATAAATTGTCCTTGTTTTACCGGAAATAATGCGGGAGGGATCTGCAAATCAATATTCCATAATTCCTGGTTGTATTGCTGCTCTTTTACATACTTTTCAAGTGCGGGAAAAAAACTGTTCAAATGACCGTAAACTGTCGTCAATCCATTGGGATGATTAATATAAATTGCTTGCCCGAAACCAAAAGGCGCAATTGTTACGCGTGCTATGTATCCGTCCGCGGCCGCTTTTACCGGCCGGTTAATTACTTGATTGGTTCTGCAATCCAGCCCCATGTGATAATGATTGGGTCGCAATTCGCCGAAATTTGCAGCAAGGCTTATTTTTGCATCTACGGGATAAATAAAATAATCTTTGGGATAATTTTTTTTAGGAAAAAACTGCGCATATATTGTTGAAGAAAAAAGAAGCAACGTAAAAAACAGGAACGGTTTGTGTATAGAATATTTTTTAAAAGTATCTTTCATAGCCGACAAAGCTAAGAACTTAAAAATTTATAAAATATGGCAAAAACAAATAAAGTTGCGGCAATTATATTAGGAGCCGCTGCAGGTGTGGCTCTTGTAAAATTTTTAAGCATGCCAAAAGAGGAAAGAAATGAATTTTATAATTTTCTGAAAGATAAGACACGTGTGTTGTTGGATAATGCCGAAGAGACTGTGGAAAAAGTAGAACAGTATATGGATGAATTTAAGGACAAGAGCGAGGATGAATGGATTGATAAGATCTATATTCTAAAAAAAATGTTCAAGAATCTTTATGGTTCCGACAGGAATTATCTTTTGTAAAAAGATAGTCTTAGGTTTTTAATAAAATAGGTTTTTGTGGGCAGCCGTTTTTTATTTTATTTTTATTATGGAAAACGCACAAATAATGTGAATTTTATATTGCATTTTAATTTGAATTTTCATCTCCTCACATTTTTTCTTCTTTATATTTCGTCAGTTTCGTTTATTTTTGGCGGCCACACATTATATTTTCATGCCATTAGACAAATCCATTAAAACAGTTTTAATTATAGGCTCAGGGCCAATCGTTATTGGCCAAGCCTGCGAATTTGATTACTCAGGAAGCCAGGCTGCCCGTAGTTTACGCGAAGAAGGAATCAGGGTAATTCTTATCAATAGTAATCCGGCCACGATCATGACTGACCCGATGATGGCCGATAAAGTTTATTTGCTGCCCTTAAATCCCGAAAGTATTGAACAAATTATAGGAGAAGCAGAAGCGGAAGGTTTACGTATTGATGCTGTTTTAGCTACTATGGGTGGGCAAACCGCGCTGAATCTTGCAAAAGAAGTAGATGAAATGGGCATTTGGGAAAAAAATAATATCCGTTTAATTGGTGTAGATATTAAAGCAATAGATAAAGCTGAAGACCGTGAGAAATTCCGCGAATGGATGGTTGAAATGAAAATTCCTGTAGCACCCGCTAAAATTGCTAATTCATTTTTAGAAGGAAAAGAAATTGCGCAGGAAATCGGCTTTCCACTTGTATTAAGACCTTCATACACTTTGGGAGGAACGGGCGGTAGCATCGTTTTTGAAAAAGCGCGCCTCGATGAAGCGCTTAACCGTGCCTTGACTACTTCTCCGGTCCATGAAGTGCTGGTAGAAAAAGGAATGATGGGCTGGAAAGAATTTGAGCTGGAATTGCTGCGAGATGACAATGATAATGTGGTAATTATTTGCACCGTGGAAAATTTTGATCCGATGGGTGTCCACACCGGAGATTCGATAACCGTTGCTCCTGCCATGACTTTGAGCGATACGGCTTATCAAAAAATGAGAAATACCGCTATTTCGATGATGCGCAATCTGGGGAATTTCGCCGGTGGTTGCAATATTCAATTTGCTTTAGAACCGCATACAGAAAATATAATTGCGATAGAAATTAATCCGAGAGTGAGCCGTTCCTCTGCTTTGGCTAGTAAAGCAACGGGTTACCCGATTGCAAAAATTGCAGCGAAACTTGCTATAGGCTTCACTTTGGATGAATTGAAAAATCAGATCACTCAAACCACTTCCGCTTATTTTGAGCCGGCATTGGATTATGTAATTGTAAAAATACCCCGTTGGAATTTTGATAAATTCAAAGGCGCTGATGATACTTTAGGTTTTCAGATGAAATCTGTAGGAGAAGTGATGGCAATCGGAAGAAGTTTTGCTGAAGCGATTCAAAAAGCTTGTCAGAGTTTGGAAAACGAAGCGGTTGGCTTGGGCTATTACGGCAAAAATCTGATGCGCGGAGAAGAAATTATTGACTATATAAAAATTCCAAAATGGGATAGGATTTTTAGAATAAAAGACGCGCTGATGTTGGGTGTAAGCGTAAAACGAATTTGCGAATCAACCGGAATTGATCGTTGGTTTATTTACCAGATCCAAAAGATTTGTAACTGTGAAAAGGCGCTTGCAGAAATTACTTTAGAAAATATTTCTCCCGAGCTTTTAAAAGAAGCAAAGCATCTTGGTTTTGGTGATGAGCAGATAGCAAGAATTATGAAAGACGGAAGCACAGATGAAGATATTTATGAAAAAAGAAAAGCGTTGGGAATAACCAGAGTTTATAAAATGGTAGATACGTGCAGCGCGGAGTTTGAAGCAAAGACGCCTTATTTTTATAGTACCTTTGAATAAGTATGCAACTGAAAATTAATTTTATAATTTTTTATGCTAATTCTGAATGGATGATTTAATTGGAAAAATGAAAATGCCGGAAGAGCAAATTAGATTAGAGTTTGCAATTTGGCTTTATCAATTAACAATACCAAATTATATCAGGAATTTTTAGTTCGGGTTGATGAAGGAGAACCAGAGGCAATTGCCTTAGCAAAAGAAATTCACGCCGGTTTATTATTAGTTGATAAGAGAAAAGGCGCATCACTAGCACCTTCTTTAGGGATTAAAACAATAGGATTATTGGAAGTTTTATTACTGTCAAAAGGGAAAGAAATAATCCCTTCTTTGAAACCAACATTAGATTAATTAATCTCAGAAACTACTTTTAGAATTGATAAAATATTATAGGCAAACGTATTACAACAAGTAAATGAACTCTAACATTATCTACAACGAATCTGTCCCTTCTGAAAAGAAGAAAATTATTGTACTTGGAAGCGGTCCAAACCGCATCGGCCAGGGAATCGAATTTGATTATTGCTGTGTACATGGATTGCTTGCAATCAAAGAATGTGGCATGGAAGCCATCATGATCAACTGCAATCCGGAAACAGTTTCCACCGATTTTGACATTGCTGATAAATTATACTTTGAACCGGTTTTCTGGGAGCATATCTGGGAAATTATTGAGCTGGAGAAGCCTTACGGCGTTATTGTACAACTTGGCGGGCAAACTGCTTTGAAACTTGCAAAAAGATTGTACGAAAAGGGTATAAAAATTATCGGCACTTCTTATGATAACATGGATATTGCTGAAGACCGTGGCCGATTTAGTGATATGCTGAAAGAGTTGGAAATTCCGTATCCGAGATATGGAACCGCCCATGATGCTGATGAAGCGATTGAGGTGGCTCACCAGGTTGGATATCCGGTTTTAGTGCGTCCGAGCTATGTGTTGGGAGGTCAAAGAATGCGAATCGTTTTGAATGATGAAGAACTGGAAAGCGGGGTTTTGAGTTTATTGAAACATTTGCCGGGAAATAAAATTTTAATTGACCAATTCTTGGATCGCTGCCAGGAGGCCGAAATTGATGCTATTTTTGATGGCGAAACTTTTCATGTGATGGGCGTAATGGAACATATAGAGCCGGCAGGAATTCATAGCGGCGATAGCAATGCTGTTTTGCCTCAGTTTAATTTGTCTCCATTGATTGTTCAGACTATGGAAGAATATTCGGAAAAAATTGCAAGAGCTTTAAACATTAAAGGGCTTATCAACATTCAGTTTGCGATTAAAGATGGGGTTGTATATGTTATCGAAGCGAATCCACGTGCGTCCAGAACGACACCTTTTATTGCAAAAGCTTACCAGATACCCTATCTTAATGTTGCTACCAAAGTGATGCTGGATGCAGCAAAACTGAAAGATTTTACTTTTGAGAAGAAACTAAAAGGATTCGCCATAAAAGAGCCGGTTTTTTCTTTTAATAAATTCCCCGGAGTAAATAAAGAATTAGGCCCAGAAATGAAAAGCACTGGTGAAGCGATTCGTTTTATCAAAGATTTACGCGATCCTTATTTCAGACAATTGTATAAGGAAAGAAGTATGCATTTGAGTAAATAGATTTTCCTATAGTAAACCAACAAATATCTTCAATTTTTATTTTCTTTTAAAAAACCTGCTCTTTTGCAAGCAGGTTTTTTTAAAATTAAACTAACACATGAGAGATTTTACCAGTTACTTAATCGTAACCCAATATTATAAGGAGTAAAATTTAAATCGTTTTCAAAGATTGATTTAGGACTATAAGAGCCGTACAAATGTACGGGGCCAAGTCCTAATTCACCAACGTAAGAAAACTTCCATTTTTCCAAATCATAATCACCCCGGTTTTTTGCTTTTCCTCTTGCGTCACTTACTTGTTTATTGCGACTGCTATATAAATATCCCATACTTATGCCAGCGCTAAGGCTGATTCCTTTTTTGGAATCATTTGGATTTGTCTGGAAATTTAACATGATTGGGACAGTCACATAATCTGCTGCCAGCTTGTTTTTGGAGAAATTTATTGAATCACGGAAGACGTAAGGGTGTGGAATATCCGAGTTGCCTTCCGCAAAACTTACGTTTGATTTAAAACGGTAATTGTTTAATTCAAGTCCCAAACCATATTTTAAATTTACATAGTGTTTTATCAAGTTCATTCTTTGCATAAAGAACCAAATATTTACGTTGACCGATTTTGCAGTTTTTAATTTAAAATCTGTTTCATTTAATTTTGATGAGCCATCTAAATAACCATTATTTGTTGCACTTGAATAATTGGTTTTATCTGTCCAGTTTGCAAAGCCGATATCGAATATTAACGAAGAAGTGCTGATGTTGGAATTTTCTTTGTGTTTTCTGCGATTACCAACGGTAACGGTCACACGCTTTTTTTCATCATCAGGAGTCCCTTTTTTCAAAATGATCATTCCTCCGATGCGTATTGTATCATCTTTTTTTTCAACTTTTACTGAATCTGTTTGTGCAAAACTTGTTGCACCGGTAAACAATATACTTAGAATTAAAATTATCTTTTTCATTTTAAAAATTATGGTAGTGATTAAATATTTGGTCAATTATTTTGCAGCAATTTGTTCTTCAGCGCCTTCAAAGAGGCGACTTATGGGATTATTTCTTTCAACAACCCGTTTTACTTTTTTTAAAAATCCGCCCACTTTTGATTTTCTGAATTCTTCTGCAGAAACATCATAAAAAACATAGTTTTGATTATCTGGTGAAGCGTCAGGGAGATAAGAAACTGTTTGCGCTTTTATATTCTGAATCTCCGGTTCAATTTTATTTATTGTTTGTGCTGGTTCATTTGCTGCTATTTGATTTTTTTGATTTTGCAAAAGCTCCGGAGTGTTTTTTATCGGATTGGTAATTGCGATTGCTTCATTTTGAACATCTGGTTTTAATTCTTTAATTTCTTCTTTTAGAATTGGTTTTTTTATTTCCAAACCTGGTTTTACAACAGCAACATCGCTTGAATTTTTTTGTTTTACGACCGGCTTCTTTATTTCTGTTTCTCCTTTATCTGTCTTTTCAGGTTCTGTTGTTTTTGTTATAGCAATTTCGTCTTTTGACTCTAGAGGTTCTTTTGGAATAACATTTTTCTCGCCTGGTGCCGATTGCTTTATGGTATTTATTTGGGAAGCAACAGGAATATTTTTTTCTGTTTTATTAAAATAAGAAATGATCATCCATAAACCGAAGCCAATAAAAGCCGCTGCTACCATAGCTCTCAAAAACAACGGAATTACTTTTCCCGGTTCTTCTTTTCTGTACAATTGTTTTTTATCGGAATAAACAATCGAATTGTCGGAAATTAATTTTGCTGTGCCTATCAGTTCAAATTCAGTTTTATATTTTGGATTCTCTGTTACAAAGTTTTCAACCTCTGTTTTTTGAAGAGGGGAAAGTTCATTATCAAAATATAAAACAAAGATTTCCTGGTAATTATTTTCATTGATAAAAGAGGGTTCTTTTTTTGATAAAAATGATTTGTCAATCAGCTTCACTTCTTTTTCAGGAGAATTAATTGTCATTTTTATCATCAGAAATTCTTCTTTCAAATCAATATTTTCCTGGAGGAATATTTCCACTACTTTTTTTTCTGTTGGCGATAATTCATTATCGGCATACAGTAAAAAATATTCTTCATAATTATTTCTGTTAATTTCCATTTTAAATCACATTTTCTGGTTTCACTAAATAATTCTTTAATAGTATTCTTGCACGATGTAAATACACTTTTACCTGGCTAATGCTCAATGAGGTGATGACGGCAATCTCTTCGTAACTATATCCTTCATAATCTTTCAGTAGAACAAGGCTTCGCTGGGTCTCGCTCAATTTATACAACGCTGCGTTTAGAATCTTTTTTACATTATGTTCCGGCTCTTTTGTTGTAATTGTTGAAAGAGAAAAATCATCCTGCAAACTCACTCTTTTATTTTTTCTGATCAGATCAATCATCTGATGATAAGCAACTGTAAATAAATAAGCCTTGCTTCTTTCATTTTCTACCTTTTGGCGATTCATCCACATTTTTTCAAAGGCAGCCTGCACTACGTCTTTTGCATCATCTTCGTGCCGTAAATTCTTTAAAATAAACCTGTAGACATTGTCTGCGTATAGGTTCACACATTCATTATATTCTTTCTCAGTCATACAATCAGAGTAAATTTTTGATCCCTTTCAGCCTGTTTGCATATAATACGATACAACGGAGTAAAAGTTACATTTTCTTTTAAAAGAATTTATCGCGCCCAGTTTTTTATTGATTTCATTGTAGGTTTGTGATCTCAAAAATAAACAAGTTATGAACGAAAATTTTTCAAAAAGAATAGGTAAAGAATTGGAAGAAATAAAAGCGTCGGGGCTTTATAAAAGCGAAAGGATTATCACCAGCAATCAGGATGCGGAAATACAGGTAGGTGGAAAAACAGTATTAAATTTCTGTGCAAATAATTACCTGGGATTAGCATCCTATCCTAAAGTAATGGAAGCTGCGAAGAAAGCAATAGACGAGCGCGGTTATGGATTGAGCAGCGTGCGCTTTATTTGCGGAACGCAGGATATTCATAAAGAACTGGAACAAAAAATTTCTGATTTTTTAGGAACAGAAGATACGATTTTATATGCTGCTTGTTTTGATGCAAATGGTGGTGTTTTCGAGCCATTGTTTGGAGAAAACGACGCCATTATTTCTGATGCCTTGAACCATGCGAGTATTATTGATGGTGTTCGTTTATGTAAAGCTCAGCGCTTGCGTTATGAACATAATAATATGCAAGATTTAGAAAATAAATTGAAAGAAGCTAAAGATTTAAGAAGCCGCATAATCGTTACTGACGGCTCTTTCAGCATGGATGGAACGATTGCGCAATTAGATAAAATTGTTGAACTGGCTGAAAAATATGATGCCGCAATTATGGTGGATGATTCACATTCCACGGGTTTTATTGGAAAAACAGGAAGGGGCACACACGAATATCGCGGGGTAATGGGAAGGATTGATATTATCACCGGTACTTTAGGAAAAGCGCTTGGCGGCGCTAATGGCGGATTTACTTCTGGTAAAAAAGAAATTATTGAAATGCTTCGCCAGAGAAGCCGGCCATATTTATTTAGCAATACTGTTGCTCCGGCAATTGTTGGCGCTTCGATTGCAGTCTTCGATATGCTCAGCGAAACAACAGATTTGCGTGATAAGTTAGAAAGCAACACAAAATATTTTCGTGAAAAAATGACTCAAGCCGGATTTGACATTAAGCCAGGACATCATCCCATAGTTCCCATTATGTTGTATGATGCTGTTCTTTCACAAAAGTTTGCCGCAAAATTGTTAGAAGAGGGGATTTATGTAATTGGATTTTTCTTTCCGGTGGTTGCAAAAGGCCAGGCAAGAATTAGAGTACAATTAAGCGCTGCGCATGAACAAAAACATTTAGATAAAGCGATTGAAGCGTTTACAAAAGTGGGAAAGGAACTGGGAGTGTTGAAGTGATTAAGATGGCATTTAATTTCTGATTAACTTTATGAAAAATAAAAAATGGAATCCACCTTATTAAATAGAATCTCCAATAATCCTGACATATTAACTGGTAAACCGGTTGGCAGAGTAATGCGCCTTTTTGTAGAACATGTTTTAAAAATGCTTGCAAGAGGTATTTTCAATAAACATTTTATTGAAGAGTATCCATTTTTGGAAGAAGATGACATTAGAGCTCGTTTGCTTTATGCTTTCACCATCTTCCCATGAAGAAGGGAAGGCATGAGTAACAATAAAATAGTTAATGATGTAGGAGTTGGCAAATAATTGAAGAATGGCTGTCACTCCATTATGAAATAGCATCAATTAGAAAGTTAAATCATGAGATGCGGGATTTGGATATTTTAAAACTGGCAAATGAAGAAGATGCTTTGATAAATTACTATGGATAAAGACTTTGGCGACTCATTTATAAACAGTTTTCGTTTCACCATGGGATTTTATTAATACGTTTGGAAGATGCAGTGGCTGAAGAAAAACTATCTGTCATTCAAAATATTTTCTTAAACAGTTATTCGAGGTTAAAAAATCATTTCTGTCTTTATCAGAATGGTAGGCCTAGAATACGAACTAATTTACGATGACCGAAAACGAATCAACCTTTAAAGCGAAAGCAACCATCAAGAGTGCTGACCTGGAACACAGGCAAAAAATTAATTTCAATATTGGAAGATATAACTCTGTTGTACCACAGGCCAGGCAGCAGTTTTCCGATATAAACCTGGTAAAAGAGAGGGCGAAAAATATAAAATGGCGGGCTTTAGAAACGCTGGACCAGCATTTGGAAGAATTTGAAATGCACTTTACCAGCCGTGGTGGAAAAGTGATCTGGGCTGACAGTTCTCAGGAAGCCTTAGACGAAATTCTAAAAATTTGCAAAGAAAAAAATTGCCGGACAATTGTGAAAAGCAAAAGTATGGTAACTGAAGAAATTCATTTGAATCATTTTTTGGAAGAAAACAATATTGAAAGTATTGAAACTGATTTGGGAGAATATATTCAACAACTGGATGATGAGCCGCCTTATCATATTGTGACGCCTGCGATGCATAAAAGTAAAGAAGACGTTGCGAAACTTTTTTCTGAAAAATTAGGAACATCTACACAGTTCTCTCCTGAAGAATTAACATTAGTTGCACGGGAAAAATTAAGAGGAAAATATGTGCAGGCGGAGATTGGAATTACTGGTGCAAATTTTATTATTAGTGATATTGGTGGTATAGCTATTACAGAAAATGAAGGCAATGGAAGACTTACTTCTGCCTGGCCGAAAACACATATTGTAATTGCCGGAATTGAAAAAATGATTCCTTCAATTACAGACTTGGCGTTGCTTTGGCCATTGCTGGCGACTTATGGAACAGGACAAAAAGTTACTGTTTACAGTAGTATTATTTCCGGTCCGAGACAGCCTAAAGAGACTGATGGACCTGAAGAAATGTATGTGATTTTATTAGACAACAACCGGACGAATATTTTAGCAAATCCTGTTCAACGTGAAAGTCTTTACTGTATTCGTTGTGGTGCATGTTTAAATGCTTGCCCTGTTTATAAAAATATTGGAGGCCATACTTATGGAACAACTTATAGCGGTCCCATCGGTAGTGTAATTACGCCAAATTTATCAGGGCTTGAAAAATATAAGCATTTGAGTTACGCTTCTTCTTTATGCGGCGCTTGTACAGAAGTTTGTCCTGTAAAAATAAACCTGCATGAATTATTATTGGTAAATAGGAATGAAAGTGTGGAGGAAGGGGTGACCACTTTTTCAGAAAAGATGGCGTGGAAAATTTGGAAGCTCGCTTCGCTCAAAAGAGGCATGATGAATCTGGGCAGTGGTGATTTGAAAACAAAAGTGGTCAATAGGTTGTTCAGAGACTGGAGCAAACATCACGTCCCGCTTGAGTTTAGCAAGAAAACATTTAATGAAATGTGGAAAGAAAAGAATTTGAAATAATTTTTTCAGTAAATAAACAAATTATCCGCATTCTTATTTTGTGGCAATTATCCCCTAAAGCCTTTTCCACAAGCAATGTTACATTCCTTTAAAGTAAAAATGAAGGATTTTTGATAAAAATGTTTGAAGACTGTATTTTAACTCTTAAAGAATAAATTTTAGTAGGTTTCTTTTCAAAATTAATCGATGAAAAACAATTATGTAAAAAATAACAGTGAACAAATAAAATTCAAAGATTTTCATTTTAGAGTAAGCAAATTAATGCTTAAAATGCCTCAATCCGGTAATGACCATGACCAGATTGTTTTCTTTACAGTATGCGATTGAATCTTTATCGCGTATAGAACCGCCAGGTTGTATAAACGCAGTGATACCGACCTTGGAAGCAATTTTTACACAATCGTCAAAAGGGAAAAATGCATCACTGGCGACAGCCGCATTTTGCAAATCAAATTCAAATTGATTTGCTTTTTCAATTGCATGTTTTAATGCATCAACCCTTGAAGTTTGCCCGCAACCTTTCCCGAGAAGCTGTTTATTTTTTACGATTGCAATTGCGTTACTCTTTAAATGTTTGCAAACAAGATTTGCAAAAGTCAAATCTTCTTTTTCTTTTTCAGTAGAATTTCTTCCACCTTCTTCTTTCCATTCTGTAAAATTTCCTTCGTCAGGGTCCTGGATTAAAATTCCGTTTAATAATGTTTTTGATCGTTGTTCTTTATTTGGAAATTCTTTTAATTTTAAAATAATCCGATTCTTTTTTATTTGTAAAACAGGAATTGCATCTTCATTAAAATCCGGTGCAATCAACACTTCAAAAAAAAGATCTTTTAATAGATCCGCTGTTGCTTTATCAACCTGAGTATTTGAAATTAGAACACCACCAAAAGCACTTTCCGGATCGCCTGAAAGTGCCGCTGTAAAAGCTTCTGCAACAGTCTCCCTCTGAGCAATGCCACAAACATTTGTATGTTTTATAATGGCGAAAGTAGTATTTGCCGATCCTTTAAATTCTTTCATTAATTGCAGAGCCGCATCTACATCAACAAGATTGTTATAAGAAAGCTCTTTGCCATGCAACTGCTCAAAAATATCATTCATATTTCCAAGAAAAAATCCTTTTTGGTGTGGGTTTTCACCATAACGCAATTCTTTTTTTTGTAGTTGAAAAGGATCAATAAAATTGGTTTTATTAAAATAATTAGAAATGGCAGTATCATAGTGTGAGCAAACATCAAATGCTTTTCTCGCGAAATCATTTCGCTCTTCAAGAGATGTTTCTGCATTTTTTTCTGATAAAATATTTTCTAATTGTTGATATTCTTTTTTATCAGCAATCACGACCACATTTTTAAAATTCTTGGCCGCCGCGCGAATCATGGAAGGGCCGCCAATATCAATTTTTTCAATGATGACTGCTTCGTCATTTGTCGTTTTTACAGTTTCTTCAAATGGATATAAATCGACGACCACCAAATCAATTTCGGGGATATGATATTGCGCCATTTCTTTTAAATCATTTTCAACATCTCTTCTTGCCAAAAACCCTCCAAACACAATGGGGTGAAGCGTTTTTACTCTACCTCCAAGAATGGAAGGATAGCCGGTAAGCGATTCAACAGATATACATTTTCCGCCATTTTTCTCGATAAATTTTTGCGTTCCACCGGTACTGTAAATTGTAATATTGTGCTTTGTCAATAAAGGAATAATGGATTGTAAACCCTCTTTGTTATAAACAGAAATGAGGGCTGATTTGATTTTTTGTTGCATGATTTTTTAAAGAAAATAATCTTTTAAAGATTGATTACAAATGCACCCTGTTCAGAAACAGAATGAAAATGCAAATGTAATTCTTCACATTCTTTTTTCCATTGCTCAATTTTTCATAAAGAGTTTGAAGCCTCAAAAATGTATGTTTTACAATGAAAAACGGGGACAAGATCTGCAAGTCAATCGCTGGTTTTTTGAAATAATGATGTAGTCGAGATTCACTTTTGCAGTTTTGGGTAGATAAGTTACCGCCGTACCAATCATCGAAATTCTGCAATCATGAATTATGAATTAATAAAAATTGGTTTCTGACATCTTTCTGAATAATGAAATTAAAATCCCCTGAATCACTTTGAAACGAAAGTCGTGTAGAAAGGTGAAGAGGATAAAAGCTGGCAATAAAGTAATTGCAGAAACAATTATTGCATTGATTGGAATTTTGAAATAAAATTGTAAGATAATTCCGGATATAAACGGGAACCAGCAGAAACGGCGCTTCTTTCCAAATAAAAATTTGATACGATGTTTTGATTCGGTAAATAAAAATTATTTGAAAAAATAGTAGTCTTGTTTCTTTAAAAAATTAATTGCCCCATTAGTTTCCCTTAATCAAATTATATTTGAAGATACATTTTTAATAAATTTATTTTGTATTGTTTAGATTTGTACCAGGTATCCGAACTACAAGCCAAATACCTGCGTTTCTTGCGCACAAATTTTTAAAAATAAATCAATAATTTTTGAACTCATCTCAACAAATGGATTTTGAAAGAGCCTATTCTTTTTTGATCGAAAAATTAGAAAAAGAGTTGCCTTCATACCTTCATTACCACAATGCGGAACACACCAAAGATGTACTGTGCGCAGCTGAAAGCCTGGCAGTGTCAGAAAATATTTCTGGAAATGATTTAGCGATTATAAAAACAGCAGCCTTATTTCATGACAGTGGCTTTTTGGAAACATATACCGATCATGAGGAAATTTCATGCGACATGGCAAGAAAATGGTTGCCTCAATTTGGATATAATAAAGAAGAAATTGAAAAAATCTGTGTCCTCATTTTATGTACTAAAATTCCGCAGGTTCCTGAAAATAAACTTGCGGAAGTACTTTGTGACGCAGATTTATATTATCTGGGAACAGATAATTATTTTTTAAATGCTGATAAATTATACAAAGAATTACACGAAGCTGGATTTGTGAAAAACCGCGATGAATGGCAGATCGAAGAAATAAAGTTTGTAGAAGCGCATCATTATTTTACAAACAGTGCGCGAAAAAAATTGGATTTAAAATTATCACAAACATTAGTCAAACTTAAAGCACGGGCTTCAACAAAAAATAGACCTGGAAAAAATAGTTTTGAAATTTATGATTGGCTTAGTGATGCAATGTTCCTTATTGTTGGAGTAATTCTGGCAGCCTTTTCGCTTAAAGGTTTTCTGATTCCCAACGGATTTTTTGATGGAGGAATTACCGGAATTTCTCTTTTGATCCACGAAATTTATCACTTCGATATTTCTTATGTGATAATACTTGCCAACCTTCCGTTTATCATTATTTGCATTTATGCGATTAATTTTAGTTATGCATTTAAAACTTTTATTTGCATTTTACTTCTTGGAATTTGTTTGTATTATTTTCCTCATTATTCAATTACTTCTGATAAATTATTGGTTTCAATATTTGGCGGATTTTTTCTGGGCGCTGGCATAGGACTCACTATGAGAGCTGGTTGTGCAATTGATGGTATTGAGATTTTGGCGCTTTACACATGGAAAAAAACAAGCTTTACAATTACAGAAATTATCCTGGCAATTAATATTTTAATCTTTAGTATTGCCGCTTTCCGTTTTGGGGTTGGAGTGGCTCTATATTCAATGCTTACTTATTTTACTGCTACAAAGACCGTAGATTATGTGGTAGAAGGATTGGAGGCATATGTGGGTGTTACTATAATTTCCGGCAAGAGCGAAATTATAAAAGACAGGCTTGTAAACGAGATGGGGCGCGGTATTACAATTTATAAAGGCGAAAGAGGATTTCTTCCTGGGAAATTTGATTTGCACAGTGATTGCGATATTATTTTTACAGTAATTACTAGATTAGAAATCAGAAAATTGAAAAACCTGGTTAGCGAGATTGACCCACGTTCATTTGTTTTTGCAAGCACCATTAAAGAGGCTTCCGGCGGAATTATCAAACGCAGGCATATTCATTAAGAGAAGAAGAATTCACATTTTTTATTCGTTAACTATGCGCAGCTTTGCATAATTCAGCATTATTTTTTTCTCACCGTTGTGTTCAAATTTTACAGTGGCAACGGGATTATGCGCTGCACCTTCCATTTTTATTACTTCGCCAAAACCAAATTTTTGATGTTCAATTTTCTGCCCGGTTTGTAAATTACTTGTATCGCTTGGCGCAAAATCCGGAGAGGGAATATGTTCTTTGATTTTTATAACCGGTGTAGAAACAAGATAGGCCGGTTTTTCAGGGTTTGATTGCCTTTTCGGATTGTATGACGGATATTTTGGTTTATCAAAGGCGTTCCAATGATTTGTCTGATTGTTACGCATGTTTCCTCCGGCAAAAGATTTATCCAAACGCTCTTCCGGCAACTCATCTATAAATCTGCTCGGTTCATTTTGCGTAAGATTTCCGAAGCGATAACGGTTGTTTGCATACGTTAGCCACAGCCTGTTTTTTGCACGCGTAATGGCTACATAAAATAATCTTCTTTCTTCTTCCAGTTCTTCGCGGGTGTTGATTGCCATTGCATTTGGAAACAAAGTTTCTTCTAATCCGCCAACGAAAACTACTGAAAATTCTAACCCTTTTGCGGCATGGATCGTCATTAATTTAACCACGTCGCTTTCACCTTTATCATCATCTGCGTCAGTCAATAAAGTAATTTGTTGTAAATAACTTCCCAAACTTTTATCCAACAATTCACCGTCTTCCGTGGGCGTTTCTGTAAATCCTTTTATTGAGTTTAATAACTCCTGCAGATTTTCATAACGCGCAAGTCCTTCGGTGGTTTTATCATTAAAAAGATCTTTTACAATACCGGTATTTTTTCCAACAAGGATTGAAAGATCGTACGCATTTTTCTTTTGCAATTCGCTTTGAAACATTTTGATCATGATCACAAAATTGTTGATCACTTCAAGCGTAGATCCTTTGTAACCAAAGTCAGTAGCGCGTTCCAGCACATTCCACATAGAAATATTATGTTGGTTTGCAAACAAAACTGCTTTTTCGATGGAAGTTTTTCCGATGCCTCTTGCAGGGAAATTAATAATTCTTTTCAGCGCTTCTTCATCGCCTGGATTTAAAATAACACGCAGGTAACTCAAAAAATCTTTGATCTCTTTTCTTTGATAAAAACTGATGCCGCCATAAATGCGATAAGCAATATTCATGCG